>OBLI01000273.1_pt1 | contig 56230 bp, 34 predicted proteins | sample 1519701 | NCBI WGS metagenome assembly OBLI01 (sample SAMEA3663005, study PRJEB22513) | pig gut metagenome | biome: pig gut; feature: pig-associated habitat; material: faeces | place: France | collected 2012
ACTGCAAAATTACAAATTCAAATCCGTTTCATTTCAAAAACACGCCTAATAGACTTTATTTCAATTATTTCAAAGAACTATTAGCCAACTTTTATTGGACAGTAGTGATATTGATTACTACAACAATAAAAGAATTAAATCCCGGTTAAAAGGAAAGAGCCCGGTGCAATACCGAACTCTTTCTATTATTGGATAATGTTTAACCTGTCCAACTTTTTGGGGTCGCTTCAATCTCCGACAGCCTATTCTATATGGTGGGTCAACCAATATCTCGCCTAATCATTCTACACGAGACGGCCTATGGCAGACTCGCGGTCCTCTGGAAGATAGTCCACAACAGGTATCTCTATCATAGTGTAACATCCTGGCTGCTGACGCATTGACGCACGTGCCACATTGACAAGCACCTGTCCTGTCAGGGCTGGGTTGTTAATCGACATGTCGAATGAGAGACGCTGGTTCTGTGTCTTGCCTGATACACCTTTGCGTACGAGGTGTACGCCATGTCCCATGTCACGGACATCATCGACTGATGAAACCTGGAAGACATGTGTCTCGTCTGATGCGAAGTAAGGGTCGGCCTTGATAGCTGCTGTCACTTCGTCGAGCGATGCTCCATCCTCCAGCTCCACATATACCATGCGGCGGTGTATACCCTCTCCGAGAGGAATGGTCATTGACAGTGCGTCCTTCACTCCCGCTTTAGAACGTACGCATACGCTGTGCCCCATCGACATGCCCGGACCGAAGTTAGTGTATGACAGCCCCTTCGGCGCAAGGCTCTCCATGAGAGTGCGTACAACAGAGTCAGAGCCCGGGTCCCAGCCTGCGGCTATGACGCTGACAGTGTTAGTGGCTTTGTTAATCTTGTCGAGACGGTTATGGTAACCGAGTATCGCTGAGTGGATGTCGAATGAGTCGACAGTGTTGATGCCTAATGGCAGAATCTGATTTGCGTATTCCTCACACGAGCGTGTAGGTGTGGCGAGTATTGCAACATCAACATTCTCAAGCTCTTTGATGTCACTCACTACGTTATAGTCGCTGATTTCCTTTGGACAGTCCTTTGCGCCCTGACGGCGCACTATGCCTGCAACCTCAAAGTCAGGCGCAGCCTCAAGCGCTTCAAGTGTGAAGCGTCCGATGTTGCCGTAGCCTACTACGGCAGCTCTAATCTTCTTCATGTTTCCTTTTTATGTTTGTTGTTATTGATTGCTTAATGGCATGGGGTGATGTATATGTCAAAATTATATGTCATATGTTTTTCCTCGGTCGGCAAAATTAGTAAAAATCTGTTTATCCTACATGGTTTATGGCTTACATGATATGCAAAAATATAATTATTTAACATTAAAAACGTATTGTAATACAATAATTGGAGTATTTTTGCGTTATTATTGTGTGTTTATACGCACTTGTTTACGTGTGTAAGGTGATACATAAAAAATGCTTTCAAAATGATAGAATACATCAAGGGCGAGCTGACCGAGCTTTCTCCAGCATTAGCTGTTGTGGAGGCTCATGGTGTAGGGTATGCCCTCGCTATAACTCTGAATACATATACCGCACTCCAGAAGACAGGGGCAGGCCATGAGGTCAAGGTCTTTGTCCACGAGCAGTTAGTCACTGGGGGGCGCGACGACTCGTTCTCTCTCTTCGGGTTCGCCACTAAGCAGGAGAGAGAGCTGTACCGTCTTCTCATAACTGTCAATGGCATAGGAGGGAACACGGCGCGGATGGTGTTGTCCGCCACAACGCCTGGCGACCTCTGCAATACCATAGCGTCGGGAAACGAGAAGATGCTGAGGACAGTGAAGGGCATAGGGCCTAAGGCTGCCCAGCGCATCATCCTGGAGCTGAAGGATAAGATTGTGACGCTCGGCATAGCATCAGAGCTGCATGCAAATCCTGCAACCGGAGCCACGACAAACATAAACGGTGCGGTGAGAGACGAGGCGATTGCAGCGATGACAGCTCTTGGATTCCCACCTGCTCCGTCGGCAAAGGTGATAACGGAAATACTGTCACAGGCACCAGATACTCCTGTCGAGCAGGTAATAAAACAAGCCTTGAAGATGGTGAAATGACCATCGTGACGTGGACTGTGGTGAGAATTGTGAGGGGCTGGCAAAACAGCTGGATGACAAGGACATGGGACTTGACAGCCTTCTGATAAATATGTGACGCGCATCGATAGTGATTTGTACGTGAAGCAACCCCTCGTCTCGCTTCCATATATTGCTCTTGGCTGTAGGAGGGTGGAAGCCCCCTCATGCTACATGCAGTGCAGAAAGGATGAGCTATCCACATATAGGCTTGTGCCGTAAACAGGAACAAGCCTATGCCGAACAATATTATATCTTTCTCGAATACAGCCTTTCCAACCACACATGACGGCATCGGACATGACGGCGTGGAGACAGAAAGAGTGGCAAAAGGCAATTGATAGTGAACAGAATAAATAACATACTCGCTTGGATTGTTGTCAGCATCTTCATGGTGCTGACAGCATACGCTATGGCCGTACCCCAAGATGTCAATACACGGCGTGGTATCCCCGTCAGCAGAGGACAGAGGGCTAACGGCCAGCAGGCGGGCCTGATGCAGAACGGTGGCCCGCAGAACGGGCGCACACCGTTGCGCCAGCAGAGAGACGCACGGCAGCAAGCGGGGGCAGCAACCCCGGATGATAAGACAACGGAGGGGCGCAAGGACTCTCTCACCACCAGGCTTGACGAGATACTCAAGCTTGACACGGAGGAGATACCTGACTCGCTGCTTCATCCACGATGGGGAATACAGCGTACTACTCCTATCACCTTTGACGACCTCTCACAAGGCTCCGCTGACCTGCGACGCCCAGAGAATCTCGAGCAGAAAGTGGAGTATAACGACTCGATAGAGCGATACATCTTCGGTTACAAGATAGGCGGCACATATATCGACGCGCCTCTCATGATGACTCTCGATGAGTATCTCCAGCATATAGGCAAGCAGCAGCGCTCATCATTCTACCGCCAGAAGAACTCAGAGATATTCGAGGCAAAGGGCAAGGAGAAGTTTGACTTCACCGATATGCACTTTGACCTCGGCCCGGCAGAGAAAATCTTCGGCCCTGGAGGAGTACGCATAACAACGCGTGGTACGGCTGAGCTGAAGTTCGGGGCTACCCTCAAGAATATCGACAACCCCTCACTGCCTATACGAAACCGTAAGACGACGACCATCAACTTCGACGAGAAGATTAATGTCAACGTCACTGGCAAGGTGGGCGACAAGGTCAATATGGGCCTGACGTATAATACTGATGCCACCTTCAATTTCGATCAGCAGAACATCAAGCTGAAGTATGAGGGCAAGGACGATGAGATAATAAAGCTCCTTGAGGCTGGCAATGTCTCCTTCCCCTCCAACTCTTCACTTGTGCAGGGCGCATCGTCACTGTTCGGCATACGCACCGACCTGCAGTTTGGAAAGCTGAAACTTCAGACCGTTATCTCGCAGAAGAAGTCTAACTCTAAGAGCGTCAGTACGAAGGGCGGCGTTCAATATACTCCGTTTGAGATAGAAGCCTCAAACTATGAGGAGAACCGCCACTTCTTCCTCTCCCACTATTTCCGTGACAAATATGATGCCGCTATGGCGACGCTGCCTAACCTCACGACAGGTATAAAGATAGGGCGTGTCGAGATATGGGTTACGAACAAGAACGGCTCAACAACCAACACCCGCAATGTCGTGGCTCTGACAGACCTTGGCGAGACATCCCATCTGCATAACGACCGCTGGGGTGGGACAACCAATCTCCCGCCCGACAACAGTGGCAATACGGAGTATCAGACCATGGCAGGCCAGCTGTCGGCTGCGCGTGATATAGACCAGGCATCGTCAACACTTGACGGGGCATCCCTTGTTGGTGGCGCTGATTATGAGAAGATAGAGCGTGCGCGCCAGCTGTCAACGTCAGAGTACACGATAAACACAGCCCTCGGATATATCTCCCTGAAGTCCACTCTGCAGACTGACCAGGTGCTTGCAGTGGCTTATGAGTATACTTATGGAGGCCGCACATATCAGGTGGGCGAGTTCTCAAGCGATGTCCAGGACAACACGAAGGCGCTCTTCGTCAAGTCAGTGAAGAATGCAGCCAACAACCCTCAGCAGGGGAACTGGGGCCTGATGATGAAGAATGTGTACTATCTCGCCACCAACATCGAGAAGACAAAGTTCAAGCTGGACGTGAAATTCCAGAGTGACACGGCGGGAGTATACCTGACATATATACCTGAGCAGCAGGTGAAGGGTACGCCCCTCATCCGCCTTCTTGGTGCTGACCGTCTTGACAACAACAACAAGCCCCACTCCAACGGGTATTTCGACTATGTAGAGGGATACACAATCAGTGATGGCCGTGTCTTCCTTCCTGCTGCCGAGCCATTCGGCCGCTATATGTACAACTATCTCACGAAGAGCGGTGTCGCCCCTGACCGTGCCTCACGCTATGCCTATACAGAGCTTTATGACTCGACGAAGACAGTAGCGAGACAGATAGCCGAGAAGAACAAGTACCTGCTTCAGGGACAGTTCAAGGGCACAGCGGGCAATGTCATATCCCTCGGTGCGTATAATGTGCCGAGAGGGTCGGTCGTTGTCACAGCAGGCGGAATGACCCTCTCTGAGGGGTCTGACTATACAGTAGACTATTCAGCCGGCGAGGTGACCATCATAAACCAGAGCATCATCGACGCTGGAACCCCTGTCAATGTCTCTCTGGAGAGCGATACTGACTACGGACAGCAGCGCAAGACAATGTTCGGTCTCAACTGGGAGTATGACTTCTCGAAGAATTTCCAGATGTCGGGAACATTCCAGCACCTGTCTGAGCAGGCACTGACGACAAAGGTCAGCATGGGCTCCGAGCCACTCAACAACACGCTTTGGGGAGTCAATCTCAACTGGAAGCAGGAGTCACAATGGCTCACAAACATTCTCGACAAGCTTCCTTTCCTGCATCTGACGGCACCATCCTCGATACAGCTGTCTGCAGAGTTCGCACAGCTTATAGCCGGGACGGCAGGTGGGACACAGGACAACGCATCCTATCTTGACGACTTCGAGAACGCGAAGGAGACCATCGATGTCTCCTCTCCGACATCATGGACGATGTCGAGCGTGCCGTCGTTCTTCGCCGAGCATACCGACAAGCAGACACTCCGCTCAGGCCAGAACCGCGCGCTCATGGCGTGGTACACCATCGACCCCCTCTTCACACGCCGCTCATCCTCTCTCACCCCATCCCACATCAAGGGCGACTTGCAGCAGCTCTCCAACCATTATGTCCGTGAGGTCTATGTCAACGAGCTCTTCCCCAACCGTGACCAGAGCTCATATACTGGAGCCACAAACACACTCTCTGTCATGAACATAGCGTTCTATCCTGACGAGCGTGGGCCATATAATTTCTCCACAGAGCTTGACGCCCGAGGCCATCTCCTAACCCCTGAGCACAGATGGGGCGGAATGATGAGGAAGCTTGACACCTCAGACTTTGAGGCTGCCAATGTTGAGTATATCGAGTTCTGGATGCTCGACCCCTTCATCCAGGGCAAGAACGCCTATGACGACATCACTGACATGGGCGGCGACCTGTATATCAACCTTGGTGATGTCAGCGAGGACATACTCCTCGACGGAAAGAAATTCTATGAGAGCGGAATGCCTATCGACGGCAGTGAGGCGTACACGACGACCCAGTGGGGCAAGATTCCTACACAGGCCGCTGTGACATACGCCTTCTCGACACAGGCGGGTACACGCCAGAAACAGGACACAGGCTTCAATGGTCTGACCGACGAGGAGGAGCGTGCGTTCCCCGGCTATCAGGATTTCCTGTCCTTTGTCCAGAACAATTATGCCGCCACTGACTCCGCATACATAAACATCATGCAGGACCCTGCTGCCGACAACTACAGCTATTTCAGGAGCACAGCCTTCGACCAGCAGCAGACACCAATCCTGCAGCGCTACAAGCATATCAACGGGCCGCAGGGCAACTCTCCCGACTCAGAGCAGCGGTCAGAGGCTTACGATACCTCATACAAGACGACTCCTGACGTTGAGGACATCAACCAGGACTATACGCTGAATGAGTATGAGAAGTATTACCAGTACCGTGTGCCCCTCTATCCCGGCCAGATGCGTGTCGGCGAGAACTATATCGTCGACAAGCGTGTGACATCCAAGACTCTCCGCAATGGCGACAAGGACAGTGTCACGTGGTACCAGTTCCGCATACCGCTCAAGGAGGTGTCGCCCAACCGCACGAAGGTGGGCAGCATCAATGACTTCACGTCCATACGTTTCATGCGTATGTTCCTGACCAATTTCAAGCGTCCCGTGGTGTTGCGCTTCGCCACGTTTGACCTCGTCCATGGCAAATGGCGTGTCTACGAGCAGAACCTGAACACCTCAGCTCCTAATACCGGTGTAATGTCCATATCGGCCGTGAACATAGAGGAGAACAACGACAAGACCCCAGTCAACTATGTCCTCCCTCCTGGCATATCACGTATTGTCGACCCCTCACAGCCCCAGCTCGTCCAAAGCAACGAGCAGGCACTCTCCATGACACTGACAGACATGTCGACAGGCGACGCGCGGTGTGTCTATAAGAACACCACAATAGACCTCCGCAACTACAAGCGTCTACAGCTCTTCGCCCATGCCCATGCCTTCGAGAACAACACGACAGGCCTGCGCGACAACCAGCTCGCACTCTTCGTGCGTCTCGGCTCAGACTATAAGTCGAACTATTATGAGTATGAGATACCCCTCAAGCTTACTGCTGCGGGCAAGTATAACCAGTACTCCCTCCAGGACTGCCGCGCTGTATGGCCAGAAGACAATATGCTTGATATTGACCTCAGCCTTTTCACACAGCTCAAGAAGGAGCGCAATATAGCCAAGAGCTCAGGGCAGGCGTCATATAACCGAGTCTTCACAGCATACGACGAGGACAAGCCGAACAACCGTATCTCCATCATGGGCAATCCCACCCTCGGAGAGGTGAAGACCATCGTGATTGGTGTGAGGAACCTCTCGTCAGAGATGAAGGCTGGCGAGGTCTGGGTCAACGAGCTGAGGCTCAAGGACACGAACAACGAAGGCGGATGGGCCGCACAGGGCAATATGAATGTCCAGCTCTCTGACCTCGGCACGGTGAACGTGGCGGGCAGGTATCTCTCGTCAGGTTTCGGCGGACTGGAGGAGAGCATCATGCAGCGCTCGACAGAGGATTTCTCTTCATACTCCGCGACGGTTAATGTCGAGCTCGGCAAGTTCTTCCCCGACAAGGCTAAGGTGACAGCCCCCATATATTATAGTGTCACGAAAGAGAAGACATCGCCCAAGTACAACCCTCTTGACAGCGATATGCGGCTGAAGGACGCGCTTGACGCATATACCGACAAGGCAGAGCGTGACTCTGTCGAGAACATCGCCGTGACAAAGACGACGACAACCAACTTCTCGCTCTCCAATGTGCGTGTCGGAATACAGACCAAGCACCACCCGATGCCTTATGACCCAGCCAACTTCTCATTCTCATACAGCCACTCACATGTCCACAAGCAGGGCGAGACAACAGTCTATGAGAACGAGGACACATGGCGTGGCTCGCTGAATTATCAGTGGAGCCCGGTCTACAAAGCCTACGAGCCGTTCAAGAAGATAAAGTCAAAGTCGAAATATTACGACATCCTACGCCGTTTCGGGCTCAACTGGTTGCCACAGTCCGTGGCGTTCAATACCGAGATGACCCGTAACTACTATGAGCTCCAGGAGCGCGATATGGAGCAGCTTGAAGGCTCGTCACCGCTGCCACTGACATTCAGCTCACAGTTCCTCTGGAACCGTGACTTCAACCTCAGGTGGGATTTGACGCCCAATCTCCAGTTCAGCTTCCAGTCAGCCACACACGCTGAGATAGAGGAGCCCTACACCGCAGTCAACAAAGACCTCTACCCTGAGCGTTACGAGGCATGGAAAGACTCCGTGTGGACCAGCATCAAACACCTCGGCACACCGCTCGACTACTCGCAGAATGTCAGCGCCTCATACCGTCTGCCGCTCAATCTCATCCCTATCTTTGACTGGCTGACGGCCGATGGCTCTTACTCCTCGACATACAACTGGCAGCGTGGCACAGACCTCGACGACGGCACATCGCTAGGCAATACTGTGGCGATGAACCGTACTGTGACGCTCAATGGAGCCTTCTCCATGGAGAAGCTCTACAACCATGTCCCCTTCCTGAAGAAGACCAACGAGAGGTTCAACAAACGCCCGACATACAAGCCCGATGCCGGCAGGAAGAAGACAACGGCCAAGAAAGACGGAGAGAAAGACGACAGCAAGGGCTCCAAGAAAGGCAAGAAGCAAGATGCCTCAAAGGCCGCATTGCCTTTCAACAAGAACACCACACAGGTGGAGCTGAAGCTCTACCCCGACAGTGCCATTGTCATGAAGCACAACCGCAAGTCGAAGAGGCTTATCGTATCGGCACGCTCGCAGAAGGGCAAGCAGCTGCCTATCGTCGTCAAGAAGACCGATGACAACAGCATCCTTGTCCGGCTGAAGAGCGACACGGCCCAGACCGTCAAGCTCTCCGTGACGAAGAAGCCCGACCTCGAGACGTTCAAGTGGTACCGCACCGCCCAGTCAGCGGCACGTCTGCTCATGATGGTACGCAATGTCAGCTTCACCTACCGCAACAACTATTCACTCTCGCTTCCAGGCTTCATGCCGTCCGTCGGCGATATCTTCGGCCAGAAGCGCCATGATGGCATCATGTCCCCGGGCCTTGACTTCGCATTCGGCTTTGTGGGCGACGAGTATATCGACAGAGCCCGCGAGCATGGCTGGCTGCTCAATGCCGACTCTGTGGCCACACCAGCCACAACGAACAAGACAGAGGACCTCCAGCTGCGCATGACCCTCGAGCCTATACGCGACCTCAAGATAGACCTCAACGCGAGCCGCACCATGACCCGCGCCAAGAGCGTACAGTATATGTACGAGGGCTCGCCGACGACCCATTCAGGCACATTCACCATGACGACCCTCTCCCTTGGCAGCGCCTTCGAGGGTTTAGGCAACTCGACCAATGGCTTCCGCTCGAAGACCTTCGAGCGCTTCTGCGAGTCGCTGCCACGCTTCCGTGAGCGTGTCGAGTCACAGTACACGTCGGCCAGATACCCCGAGGGCACATCGCTTGCAGGCCAGCCGTTCGACCCCGCCAATGGCGGCGTCTCACAGTACAGTGCCGATGTCATGGTGCCGGCATTCCTCAATGCCTACACCTCCATGGGCGACGGACTGGGCATCTTCCCGTCGCTCTCGCGCCTGCTGCCTAACTGGTCGTTGAAGTATAGTGGTCTCGGACAGCTCTCATGGTTCCGTGAGCTCTTCAAGAGTGTCACGCTCAGCCATGCCTATAAGAGCGTATACGCTGTCGGGTCGTACAGCAGCTTCTCCACATACATGGAGTTCATGAATGGTCTTGGCTTCGTCACGAACACTACGACAGGCTCTCCAGTCCCCAGCTCCATGTACAATGTGTCGCAGGTGAGCATCAACGAGTCATTCTCGCCCCTGCTCGGTCTTGACTTCACGTTCTACAACAACATGTCAGTGAAGATGGAGTACCGCTCCACACGTGTGCTCAATCTCTCCATGACAAGTGTCCAGCTGTCAGAGACGACATCAAAGGACTGGGTATTGGGCTTCGGCTATAAGATACAGGATTTCAACCTCTTCTCGCGCACATCGAAACGCCGCGTGAAGGGAAGCGGCTCCTCTTCTGCCCGTGACCAGCAGGACGGCAAGCAGACGAAGAGCTCACGCCGCGGATTCAGCCATGACCTTGACCTCCGCCTTGATGTCAGCTACCGCCGCCAGGCGGCCATCAACCGCGACATCATGAGCATGACCTCGACAGCCACAAGCGGCAACAACGCCTTCAAGCTCTCGTTCTCTGCCGATTATACCATGTCGCGCCTGCTCACCATGAGCTTCTATCTCGACCGCCAGACCAATAAGCCGCTGCTCTCTAACAACTCATACCCCACGACGACACAGGACTTCGGGCTCTCGCTTAAGTTCTCGCTGACAAGATAATCCGTCCCCCATCGCTTTTGGGATAACCTCTCCACGCCCCGTAAGTATCATCATGCTACGCACATTTTACATATATATCCTCCTCTCACTCGTCGCCATCGCCTATGCTGTCGATGGTGTCCGCAGTCCATACCCTTCTCCTTCCATGACAGAGGAGAACCCGCCCGACACCACCGAGGCCGCTACCCTCGCCGACGAGACACTCCCTGACAACCTCGACGCAGCGGCCGACACCCTCGATACCGATACCATCACGGCCGACAGCATCCCCCATAAGACAGTACAGGAGCGCATCGCCACCCTTCTTGAGGCCGATATGTTCCAAACATCACAGGTAGGGCTCATGGCCTACGACCTCACAGCCGACACCGTCATCTACGCATACAACGAGCGGCAGACGCTCCGCCCCGCATCGACAATGAAGCTCCTGACGGCCATAACAGCCCTCGACCGCTTCGGCGACTCATACCGCTACACGACATCCCTCAAATACCGTGGAGCCCTCTACGACATGCCAAGCGCACCCGATGCCGACGAGGATGAGCCGCGGCGCATACTCGTCGGAGACATCATAGCTGTGGGAGGCATGGACCCACGCTTCGGCACAGACGATATGAAAGCATTCGCCGAGGCAGTACACCGAGAGCGTATCGACACCGTATATGGAGAGGTGAGGGGCGACAGGACATTCAAATCGGCCGACCTCCTTGGCCGCGGATGGTGCTGGGACGATGACAACCCCGTCCTCACACCCCTGCCATGGAACAGGAAAGACACATTCGTAGAGAAACTGCTGGCAGCGCTTGCCGACGAGGGAGTGACCGTACTGCCGCGCACAGCCATACCGAAGGACACGCTCGGGGAGACACGCTTCGTCCCACGCCCTGAGACATCGCGCACAATATGCTCCCGTCACCACTCCATCGACCAGATACTCATACGTATGATGAAAGAGTCAGACAATCTCTATGCCGAGTCTATGTTCTACCAGATAGCGGCGGCAGAGACATCGTCAGGGGCGCGTGCCTCACATGCCGTCAACGCCATGAAGCGCCTCATACGCCGCATCGGTCTCGACCCCTCACGCTACCATATCGCCGACGGCTCAGGCCTGTCGCTATATAACTACCAGACGGCTGAGCTGCAGACACGGCTGCTGAGATACGCCTTCAACAATCCCGACATCTACGGCCATCTATACCCCTCGCTCCCCATAGCCGGCCGCGACGGCACGCTGAAGCGGCGCATGCGCTCCGCACCCTGCCTCGGCAATGTCCGTGCCAAGACAGGCACGCTGATGGGAGTATCGTCGCTTGCGGGCTATCTGACAGCGAGGAACGGCTCCATCATCTGCTTCTCCATCCTCAACCAGGGTGTCATGCACGCCTCAAACGCAAAACGGTTTCAAGACAAGGTGTGCGCCATACTCAGCTGTTATGAGTAGAATATCGTCATGAAGAGGGGGAAGCACCCCCGCGAATATCATTGACATATACCTCAAGAGTCTACCCGACAGGCAACAGACATAAAACAAACGCGTGAGGACATCTGCCCCCCACGCGTTATTAATACCCAGACAGGGGCAATGTATTCACCCACATTGCCCCTGCTTTCAGTTTTTCCCACAGCCACTCAATCTAACCCTCCATCACCTTGCCTTTGCCATTATTGGCTATCCTGTAAACCTATAGGGTTGTACCCATATGATTTCCTGGGCAACCCTAACCTCATATACAGGCCATGCCATTCCTCCCCTTTAGTTCCAGATATTTGCCAAAGGCTCGCTCCACACAACATTTTCTCCTCCATATAAACCTTGCAACATGTCATACACAGGATACAGGTGGAAGACTCATTCTCTTGCTATTCCATGGCCTCCATGTACCCGATGTCAATCAAGCCGAATGTGGTTTCTCCCATCAGGAACAAGCAAGAGCCGCCTATGGGCAGTAAGCTTAGGAGAGAAGACCGACCAATCTTCTCTCGCATACTGCCTCCCTATCTTTATTTCAGCCATGTCACAGACAGAGTAAAAAATATTATCTGCGTTAAGAGGTATAGAGCGATGGCTCATGGCCATGAACAGTTTCCCCGCATGGTTCTCGCCCCACAGCACGCTATTCCAGAACAAAAGAGGCACATGGTATTCTGCCTTGTCTGGATTGCAGTTGCCGCCATGTCCACCTGTGCCAGGCCTGAAGTCATCCCCATGGTCAGAAACCATTATCATGGCAGCCTGACTCTCAGGCTTGTCTATCGCTCTTATAATGCTGCTGACACAGAAATCTGTGTATAAGACAGTGTTGTCATAGGCATTCACCTTTGCCTCGACATCATCCCATGACGCTCCGTCGGAGACTGGATTGGGATGGAAAACATCGTCCTGCCTGCGGAAATTCTCGTATGGCCCATGGCTTCCCTTCATCTGTACTATGAAGAATGTCTTCTCATATCTTGAGGCCAGACTGTCTATGACCCCTGCTATTTCCTCATCGCTCTTCACAGATAAAAGACGGTCAACACCTCTCGTCAGATACAGCTCATAGCCAATAAGATTGTCACAGCAGATTGCGAAGGTCTTGAATCCACATTCTTGGAAAGGTTTGAAAATGCTCTTCTCCTTATAACACAGCTCGAAGTCTGTCGCTGTAGCACGGGTGAGAATCTGCGGGACAGAATACATTGTCAGATTGGCTGTTGCATAATAGTTGTCAAAAACCATCAGACGGCTCTCTTTCTCCAGCTGAGGTGTGGTCTGCCGGTGGTATCCGGCAATTGACAGGTTAGAGTATCTCAGCGACTCTCCGATAATGAGAACGTATGTCTCCCTCCCCTTGTATAATTTCCGTACGGAATGGAATGACATCGTGTCAGACTCTGCGATGCGCTGTTTCAGGCGCATCTGGCGGGCAGACTCTGATGCCTGATAGAAGAAATTGTATGGTGGACGGCTCCACACATTCTGTGTTATGTAGAAACGTGGGGTGATGTTGTCAGCCCAGCGCCAATGCAACTGATAAAGAATGAATGCAGCGGACAAGGTCAACGTTATCGCTGCACAAGCGAGATGCAGATAAGCATGTCGTTGTCTGCGAGCTCCATGCACGACAAGGAACATGCCAGCCAGCACAGGTAGTGAATACGGAAGAGCGTGGATGCTGCTACGTATAAACCCACCTCCCTCATCCATTGTCGTTGTCATTATTGCTATGATATTGCCCGATATTATATAATTGCGGAACAATACTACCATCATTGTCTCGATGAAAGATGTCAGAAACAGTATGCCTGACAATGTTAGCATGAGCCAGCGTTTGCGGATAGCGGAGAGGAGGAAACATAAAGGCAGACCATACAGGATAGAGGAGATAATCCTCGATATTGAACCGTCGCCTTGCGCCTCCTTGATGACGATAGGGGTAAAAAACATGAGTGACATCCCAGCAGCAGTTATCATATCACCTGCTGAGATACTGATAGGAGAGTTGAACCTGCGCATTAGAATAGCTTTTCAGTTTAGGCATGGCACACCACTGGCGCAGTCTGGCCACACCATATTGATATATGGCTCAATCCCATGTAGGAACTGAGCCTTTTGTATTTGAAAGAAAAGTTTGTGAAGCGGTGTACAAGCTATCTTGCGGAGGTATGGGCTTTCTTCTTTCTCTTTGAGCCTTCCGGCAATGATAAAGCGCGGGTGGTCGCTTATCTTTGTCGTGAGGCCCTAGGAAAGCCCATAATCCCAGATAAGTACACCCACGCTATGCGCAGGCGTAACCATTATCTTCGGGATTACTTGTTTAGAAATTTCCTAGGTTTCACAACAATCCGAAAACAGCTAACGCTTTTCTTTTCTAAAAATGGTAGTGTAATGAAACAGGCTGCCTGACTTGATGCTTGCAGTCAGTATCTATCTCACTACAAAGTGCGTGTACTTAATTGCGGACACATGTATTATTTCATTAGCCCGATACAACGCCATGTTTTCCAGGGTAGAGAATCTGTTTTCTATCACATCATCTATACTCGTGGAAGAAAATTTGATGTAAAAATAATCATTATCTTTTATACGACACCATTTCTGGTGCGTATTTTAACAATGTGTGGTTGTATTTTATAATTTGTTAACTAATGCCTTTCGGCACAGAATACACGTTATAGAATAAATGCGTGATTATTCTTGCAGGCTGTCTTTGTCCGAGAACCTGTCGTCTTAATGAGGCCTCTCAGCAACTGTCATCCAGCACCTCGCCAGATGACACTCACAGATACGTGATTGTAAGCAGAGCCTTTGACCATATCATTCCTACTGTTTCTGATTTGTTTTCAGTGCCGTTGGGGCGGTCATTCAGCATGTCTTGTCATATTGCCGATAGCGCAAGAAAACTGTAAGCTGGCGCAGTGTCTGCCCTTTCAATTTGAAACTGTTTGCGCCCGAAATGTGATAATGCAGTTTCCCACCCTCCAGTCTCTACCCTAGCAGCCAGATGTGGTGATGCCATTATGAGGGAGAGATATCCCTCCTACAGAATAAGCAGAGATATCCCCAAGTGTGTTCTGGAATGTCTGGGCCCATCCCGTGTCTAAACAGACGCTATGGCTTACAGCTCCTTGAGCAGCTCTATCATCTCGTCGCGACTCATGCTGGCGCTCACATCGCCGCCTTCGAGCAGAGCGTCGGCCATATTCTTCTTTGTCTTGTGGAGGGCAATGATTTTCTCCTCGATAGTGTCTGCTGCTATGATGCGGTAGATGGTGACAGGTTTCTGCTGCCCGATGCGGTATGCGCGGTCGCTGGCCTGGTCCTCGATGGCGGGGTTCCACCATGGGTCGAGGTGTATGACATAGTCTGCTGCGGTAAGGTTGAGTCCCAGTCCGCCAGCTTTCAGGCTGATTAGGAATAGCGGCATATCTCCATGCTGGAACTCCTCTACCAGGCGTATGCGCTCCTTGGCGGGAGTCGAGCCGTCGAGGTAAAGGTATCCCAATCCTTTTTTCTCCATATTCCCAAACCTGTCTCCTGTTATCTCGCCCTGTATTGGAGAAATTGTCCCTATGCATGACAAGGAAAACCACAAAAAGAGAAATCCGTCATGTCAACTGTCTTTACAGCTGGCATGACGGATTTGTTATATATCACGAAGGCAATGTCTGGGGATGCGGAATTGTCCTGGCGCTCACCGCATGATGCCGGCAACGGAAGGACAGTAGCCTTCTTCCCCCCATGTACCTTGTATGGTGATGGTTAGCCTTGCCTTGAATGGTAATGGTTAGCCTTGTATGGGTTAGCCTTGCCTTATGTTGAGATGGGCAGGGAGGCGATTACTTGCGATAATCATCAAGGTCGGCAGGTGTGGCGCTCATGACAAAGTCATAGTGGCGCTCAACCTCTGAGGCTACGTAGCGTGTGTAGACACGTGCTGACTTCTTGAAGAGCTCAGGAGCCTTGCTGGCATCGCCTATGAGGAGGAGAGCCATGATGCAATCGGCTGCCATCTCGTAGAGATGACGTATGCAGAGGTCTTTGAACTCGTCGTTCTTCTGCTCGTTGACGTATGCCACAGCCTCGTTATACTTCTCGGCCATCTTGGCCACACGCTCCTTAAGTGGCAGAAGCTCTGCGCTGCACCAGTCTTCTGTGCCAACGTTTGCTGGAGCCTCGCCTGCCTGGAGCATATCGGCTATGACCTGTCCGTAGAAGCCGTTTGTAATGTAACGTCCGGCTGCCACGGTCTGAAGCTGTGTCGTGCCCTCGTAGATTGTGAGGATGCGGGCGTCACGGTAGAGACGCTGGCAGGCGTACTCGAGCATGAAGCCTGAGCCTCCATGCACCTGTATGCCGTCGTATGTGTTCTGGTTGGCGTACTCTGATGTCATGCCTTTTGCGAGAGGGGTGAAGGCATCGGCAAGCTTGGAGTATACCTTACACTCCTGACGCTCCTCGGCTGTCAGCTTGCCACCCTCAAGCTTGCGCTCGCGCTCTATGTCCTCGATAATCTTGTATACATCGACATAGCGGCTTGTGGCGTAGAGCAGGGAGCGTCCCGCGTCGAGCTTCGCCTTCATTGTGGCGAGCATGTCATAGACAGCAGGGAAGTTGATGATGGCCTTGCCGAACTGCTTGCGGTCCTTGGCATAGGCGAGTGCCTCGTTGTATGCCATCTGGCTGACACCTGTCGACTGGCCTGCAATGCCGAGGCGTGCTCCGTTCATGAGTCCCATGACATATTTGATGAGTCCCATCTTGCGGCTGCCGCAGAGCTCAGCCTTAGCGTTCTTGTAGACAAGCTCACATGTTGGTGAGCCGTGTATGCCGAGCTTGTTCTCTATGCGGCGCACATCGACACCGCCCTGACGCTTGTCGTAGATGAACATTGAGAGGCCGCGGCCGTCGCGTGTGCCTTCCTCTGAGCGTGCGAGGACGAGGTGTATGTCGCTGTCGCCGTTTGTGATGAAGCGCTTGCAGCCATTCAGGCGCCAGCAGTCCTCCTTCTCGTCGTATGTCGCCTTGAGCATGACTGACTGGAGGTCAGAGCCTGCATCCGGCTCTGTGAGGTCCATGGACATTGTCTCGCCCTCACAGACGCGTGGCACGTAGCGCTGGCGCTGGTCCTCGTCGCCGAACTCATAGAGCGTCTCTATGCAGTCCTGGAGCGACCATATGTTCTCGAAACCTGTGTCTCCGGCAGCTACCATCTCGTTGATGGCAGAGTATACGGCCATAGGGAAGTTGAGACCGCCGTACCGGCGTGGCATGGTGACACCGTTGAGGCCAGCCTTTATGACAGCGTCAAGGTTCTCGTATGTCTTTGAGGCGTATATCATGCGGCCGTTCTCACACCGCGGACCCTCGGCGTCAACCTCCTCAGCGTTAGGGGCGATGATGTTTGCTGTGACATCGCCGGCGAGCTCGAGGACACGCTTGTATGAGTCCATCGCGTCTTCAAAGTCGGCCGGAGCGTAGTCATACTTGCCTGCATCGGCAAAGTTGCGCTCCTTCAGTTCTACTATATGCTTTATGAGAGGGTGGTTAAGATAAAACCCTATCTCTGGATTGTCTGTATAGAAATTAGGCATCTTCTGTGGATATTGTTTTTATTGGGGTGAGGATATTCATAGCGTTGTATATGATGGCTGCCGCTACTTTTTATGGCAGCCTGCCGTGAGAGATTCCTCGCCACAGGATTGATTGTTTGTTTCTGGGGGAGTGGGCGGATGTGGCCCTCGGCTTACTTGGTGTTCTGCTTATAATACTTTATGAGCTTTGGCACAACATCCTCGACAGTGCCGTTGATGACATAGTCGGCGATAGTGTTGATAGGAGCGTCAGGGTCATTGTTGATAGAGATGATGATACCTGAGTCCTGCATGCCTGCTATGTGCTGTATCTGGCCTGATATTCCACATGCGATGTAAACCTTCGGGCGCACAGTGACACCTGTCTGCCCTATCTGGCGGTCATGGTCTATCCATCCGGCATCGACAGCGGCACGGCTCGCGCCTACCTCAGCGTGGAGCACCTCGGCGAGCTTGAAGAGCTGGTCGAATCCTTCTCTTGAGCCTACGCCGTAACCTCCTGCCACAACTATCGGTGCGCCCTTGAGGTTATGCTTCGCCTTCTGGACATGACGGTCGAGTACCTTCACCACATATTCTGCCTCAGGGACATACTTGGAGACATCGTGGCGTACGACCTCTGCCTTGTAGTTCTCGTCGAGAATCTCCTTCTTCATGACACCCTCACGCACAGTGGCCATCTGTGGGCGATGCTCCGGATTGACGATGGTCGCCACGATGTTTCCACCGAAAGCCGGGCGTATCTGGTAGAGCTGCTGCTCATAGTGCTTGTTGACAAGCTCTCCTGCCTCGTTCTTCACCTTCATGTCGAAGTCGCCTATCTCAAGCTCGGTACAGTCGGCTGTAAGGCCGCTGAAGAGAGCCGAGGAGACACGTGGGCCGAGGTCGCGGCCTATGACAGTGGCACCCATGAGGCATATCTGTGGCTGCTCTTCCTTGAAGAGGTTGACGACAAGGGCCGTATGTGGGTTGGAGGTGTATGGGAAAAGTCCCTCCGCATCGAAGATATGGACGCGGTCGACACCATATTTTATAACTTGCTGCTCTACGCCTTCAAGACCAGAGCCAGCTATGATACATTCAAGTTTCACGCCAAGGGTATTGGCGAGCTTGCGTCCTTTGGTAAGGAGCTCGAGGGCTACATCCTTTACTTGTGTTCCCTCTATTTCGCAGTATACGAATACGTTGTTCATTTGTATGTTCTGTCTCATACTTTGTAGCGCCATGGTTCTTTCCTCCTTTGTCAGTATTACAGGCAAGGAATGGAAAGGGGCGACGCTACCGCCTTGCTGTCCCAGACCCTTTGTTGGGTGTGGACTGGCACGCACAAGGCTTGTGGATGAATGCTTATCCTATAATCTTCTCGTTGAGGAGCTCCTGTACAAGGCTGTCGATATCCTCGTCGGCACCGGTCATCGTGCGAGACTCCTTTGCCTTGAACACAATGTTCTTCACAGCTTTAACGTTTGTCGGAGAGCCGGCCTTGCCTATCTGCTTAGGGTCGCAGTCAATATCGGCGGCGCCCCACTGTGTTATGTTGAGATAGGGCTTCTCTGTGATGAGTGCCTCAAGCGCCTCGGCATTCTCTGGTGTGCGCTCGGCCTTCACTGTGGCACGCTTGTACTTCATCACACGTTTCGCGTTGCGTGGGCGGCATGGTGCGGCAGAGCCGTTGACAGTGACAACAAGAGGCAGCGGAGCCTCGACAGTCTCCACTCCACCGTCGATGTGGCGCTTGATGACAATCTTCTTATGCTCAGGGTCGAGCGAGAGTATCTCCTCGGCGTATGTCACCTGTGTCAGCCCGAGCTTCTCAGCTATCTGTGGGCCCACCTGTGCGGTGTCACCGTCAATAGCCTGGCGGCCACCGAGAATGATGTCAAAGTCGCCAATCTTCTTGATTGCCTGAGAGAGTGTGTAGCTTGTGGCGAGGGTGTCAGCGCCACCAAGTGGACGGTCTGTGACAACGTAGCCAAAGTCGGCACCGCGGTAGAGTGCCTCACGGATTACTTCTGCAGACTTTGGCAGACCCATTGTGACTACCGAGATGGTAGAGCCAGGGAATTTATCTTTCAGTATCAAAGCCTGCTCCAATGCGTTGAGGTCTTCTGGGTTGAAGACGGCAGGGAGAGCGGCACGGTTGACCGTACCCTCTGGAGTCATGGCATCAGGACCCACATTGCGGGTGTCAGGTACTTGCTTGGCAAGCACAACAATCTTTAGACTCATGTTTCTTTGTGTATATTGTATAGTTATGGTTTCCTGTTGGCAATCATGGACATGGCCGCATGTTATGGCCAATACGTTCGTGGCATACGCTATGCTTTGCATGTTCGTATAAACACAGACGTTTTCTCGCCATGGCATAGTCCCAAGCAAGCTTGGCTTCCGCCTTCCTCTGTCACGACTCGGGATAGCTCGAGCAAGCTCGGCTCTCCTCTCGCTGCTCTATCGGTTGGCCTCTGCTCATCTGGCTTATCGAAAACGTTCGCATAAATATCCATAATTGGGCACAAAAGTACTAATAATTTTCCGAAGTGGCAAATAATAACAAAAGAAAATGCACACTTTGCGATATTGTGTGCATAAAAACCACTAATTCTATACACCACAGATAGATACACGGTGTGATATGGCTCATCCTGAGGTGTAGGGCAGGATTCCCGCCAGCATGTGTCCCCCATTATGCCTGGACGCTCCTGGCGGGTATCAGCGTGGGGGAGACAGCCTTTCATTCTTCCCCCTCTGTCTGCTCCTTTGGCCAGTTGACGAGGAAGAGATGGCTCGTCGGACGTGTGAAGGCTGTGTATAGCCATCTGATGTATGATGTCGACAGCATATCTGGTGTGACATATCCTTGGTCGAGATACACATCGGCCCATTGTCCGCCCTGTGCCTTGTGGCATGTGACGGCATAGGCATATTTGACTTGCAGGGCATTGAAATGCTTGTCGTCGCGCAGCCTCTCGCGCCTCTCGTCCTTACGCGTTATGTCGGCATAGTCCTCTGTCTCTATTCTTGTCATGAGCTCGGCGGCCTTCTCTGCTGAGAGAGCCGGCGATTCGCTCTGCAGGGTGTCGAGCAGCATAGTCGCCTGTATCTCGTAGTCGTCATAGTCAGGAAGGGTGAAAAGCACGTCGGCGAAACGGAATCCATAGAGCGAGCGTATGTTACGCACACGTCTCACGACACATCTGTCGCCATTGGCGAGGAAAGGTGGTGCGGCAGGGTCTTTGATATCGTGGGTCCAGTAGTAGTTGTTCTTGACAATCATGAGCATATCGCCCGACTCCAGCTCACTCTCCCGTCCGAGTATCTGGTTCCTTATGCCGGCGTTATACATATTGGCGCGTTTGTTGCTCCGTGTTATGACGACAGTCTCGTCCATTCCCTTTCTGCTGTAGCTTCCGGCCAGTGTCTCCACCAGCTCGTTCCCTATGCAGACTGATATGTCCTTGAATCCACTGGTGCGTATCCTTGGCATCCCGACCGCGCAGTCCTTCATGTTCCTCAGCATGGTGGCATTAGCAAGAATCCCCGAGTCGGCGGCCTGTCTCAAAACCTCTGTCATGTCATAGTCCGTCACGTAGAGACCATATCCCCTCAGCCTGTCGCTCTCCAGTGCCGGCGATGTCTCGAATCCTATTGGGGGCAGCTGTGCCGTGTCTCCTATGAGCATAAGTGAGCACCGGCGTCCTGACATGACATATCCGACGAGGTCGTCGAGCAGCGAGCCCGACCCGAACGTGTCTGCACCATGGTTTATCATCGATGCCTCGTCGGCGATGAACAGTGTGTCATGGTGCAGGTTGTTGTTCAGTGAGAAATGCTCAGAGAGATATCTCTGCTGCCTGTATATGAACCGGTGTATGGTGAATGCCGTGTGTCCTGTCCCCATGGCGAGCACCTTCGCCGCCCTTCCTGTCGGGGCAAGCAGCACCACTCTCCTCCTCCCCTCTGCCATGGCGGCTATCAGCGCCTTTGCCACTGATGTCTTTCCCGTTCCAGCATATCCTCTGAGAATCATACACTGCCGGCTCTCGGTGTCTCTCATCGAGGCGCATACGAATTCTGCCATCCGTGCTATAGCGTTCTGCTGGTCGGCAGTAGGCACGAAAGGCATCGCATTCCTTATTCTACTTATCCATTCTTCTGTCATAATAGTCGAGGGTAGGGGAGACGGCTTTTCCGTTCATTCTCCTTATTGTCGCTTATCTTCGACAAAATTATATAAAAATCCGGTATAATCAAAAAAAAGATTATGTCTGACGCTTGATTAATTCTTTTTTTTGTAATTTTGCAGTCATGAACAATGATATAACCCGTACCCCCCGCAGTATTATCCGCATAGGCAGGCAGACCCTTATGTTTGCCTCTCCCTTGTCGTCTCCCCCAGGTCTGAGGGTCGAGCCATACATTGTCAAGAGTGGCATGTCTATGGCAGCCAATCTCAGGGAGGCTTTTCGCGAGAGTGGGCTGCTGTCGTTGTCCGGCAGTCGTGTCCAGGTGTTGTTAGACAGCGATGTCCTCCTTGTTCCTCTCGACGAGTATGACGAGGATTCTGTCTCCACGTTGTATCATCATACTTTCCCCAGCAGGCAGAAGGATATTGTCCTCACACATGTCATCCCCGGTCTCAACTGTGTTGCCGTCTATTCTATCAACAAGGACCTGCGTCTTGTCATAACCGACCATTTTCCCGATGTCCGCATCATGCCCGTCCTTGTCCCTGTATGGACCCATCTGCATCAGCTCAGCTATGCCGGCCGCACCCGCAAGCTCTATGCCTATGCCCATGATGGCTCTCTGGCCGTATTCTCCTTTGCCAACAACCGTTTCCGGTTCATGAACACCTTTGTGACATCTGAGATTACAGATACAGCCTATTACATCCTGTATGTATGGCAGCAGCTTGCATTCGACCGTCAGCGCGACGAGATAGTCCTTGTCGGGGCATTCCCGGATTCTGACATGCTGCGGACGGAGTTGCGCCGGTATGTAGCCAATGTCTATCTTGTCAGTCCGTCAGCCGAGTTCAACCGCTCGCCCATCACTCAAATCCCACACATCACTTACGACCTTATCTGCCTATGCGAATCATAACAGGAAAATACAAGGGGCGCCGTTTCGAGGTGCCACGCACGTTCAAGGCCCGTCCCACGACAGACTTTGCCAAGGAGAACATCTTCAATGTCCTCAATGGATATGTCGATATCGAAGGCGCTACAGCCCTCGACCTTTTCGCAGGCACTGGCAGCATAACACTTGAGATGCTCTCGAGAGGATGCTCAAGTGTCGTCAGCGTTGAGGCCGACCGTGACCATGCGGCGTTCATACGCCAGTGTCTTGAGAAGATAGGCGTCAAGGAGTGCTCGCTGATAAGGGGCGATGTGTTCCGTTTCCTAAAGTCCTCGCGCCAGCAGTATGACATCATCTTTGCCGACCCTCCGTATGCTCTGAAGGAGCTGCCGCAGATTCCTGACCTCATACTCCGCAATGGCGACCCTGGCTCGCAGCCGCTTCTCAAACCTGATGGCATCTTTGTCTTTGAGCATGGTAAGCAGTACGACTTCTCCTCACACCCCTGTTTCATCGACCACCGAGCCTATGGCTCAGTCAACTTCACTCTCTTCGCCTCCTCTCCAAGAGGGTAGCCGTCACTTCTGCCGTTACGTCTGCCATCCCTAGCTTTCCTGCCATCCCTTGCTTACGAGTGCCATCCCTTGCTTACGTCTGCCATCCCGCATTTTCCTGGTGCGCGCAGGTTACGCTTGGATGTAACAGTCCCCGCACAGGCACTGCCCTTCAGATTCATGGCTCCGCCCCTTTCGGCTCCCAATAAGCAACAGTCTCCCATCCTGTCTCATAACTCCTTTCTACTAATATGATAGATCGTCCCACAGTCCAGCGCATACTTGACGCGGCAGACATCGTTGATGTCGTGTCGGAGTTTGTCACGCTCAAGAAGAGCGGGGCTAACTACAAGGGGTTATGTCCGTTCCATAATGATTCCACACCGTCTTTCTCTGTCAGTCCTGCCCGTAACTACTGCCACTGTTTCTCTTGTGGCAAGGGAGGCAGCCCCGTCGGTTTCATCATGGAGCATGAGCAGATGACATATCCTGAGGCCCTGCGCTGGCTTGCCAAGCGTTATCACATAGAGATAAAGGAGCGCGAGCTGAGCGATGCGGAGCGTGAGCAAGCTTCTGAGCGTGAGTCGCTGTTCATTGTCAATGAGTGGGCAGCACAGTATTACCATGACATTCTCCTCTCTGACCCTACCGGCCGCACCATAGGCATGCAGTATTTCCGCTCACGTGGATTCCGCGACGATATCATTGAGCGTTTCCGTCTCGGCTTTGCCCTCGACGACCGCCGTGCCATGCCCTCTGAGGCCATAAGGAAAGGCTACCGTGCCGAGTTCCTTCTCAAGACCGGTCTCTGCTATAAGCGTGACAGTGAGGCCGCCCTCACTCAGGATAATGCCCGTGATTTGCTCTCCGACCGCTTTGCAGGCCGTGCCATATTCCCATGGATAGGGCTTAACGGAAAGGTCGTCGCATTTGGCGGCAGGAAGCTCGACAAGGCCACGAAGGGTGTCCAGCAGAAGTATGTCAACTCTCCCGACTCGGATATTTACCATAAGGACCATGAGCTCTTCGGCATCTATCAGGCACGCAAGGCCATAGGGCGTGAGGACTGTGTCTATATGGTTGAGGGATATACCGATGTCATATCCATGCACCAGTGTGGCATAGAGAATGTTGTCGCCAACTCAGGCACGGCTCTCTCTGAGCATCAGATACACATCCTCCACCGTCTCACCAAGAACATTGTCCTCCTCTATGATGGCGATGCGGCAGGCATCAAGGCCGCCATGCGAGGTACAGACATGCTCCTTGCAAACGGCATGAACGTCAAGGTGCTGCTCCTGCCCGACGGTGAGGACCCCGACTCCTTCGCACGCAGTCACACGTCAGAGGAGTACCGTGAGTATATCACCAGTCGTCAGACAGATTTCATACAGTTCAAGATATCCACCCTACTGACTGGTGTGACAGACCCAGCCCAGCGCTCAGCCCATATCGAGTCTATTGTCCGCAGTGTCTCCGTCATCCCCGACCTCATCACCCGTCAGGCGTATCTCCAGGACTGCTCCACACGTCTTGGCATGCCAGAGGCAGTCCTCACGGCACGTATGAACACATTCGTCAGCGAGCACCGCCAGGCCGAGCAGCGTAGCATAAGTGCCGCCCAGCGCAGCCAGGCCATGCAAACAGGCGGTTCTGCCGATGCCCATGCTGTTGCCAATTCCGGCATGGCAACATCCGGCGGCGCTGCCCCTGTCGGGTCAGGCTATCCCTCAGACACTGCCCCTGCTGGTGGTTCCACGCCTTCCCAGAGTGCTTCGGGGGCTAATGTCCAGGCTCCCACCATCACCACCCAGCCGCCCAACCGCCCGGCAAGCAGCTGTGTGACACCCTCTGCCATTCTTGCCGAGCTTGTGGTGAGATACGGAGAGCGTATCATAAAGCACGATGTTGAGACAGTCGATGGCGACAAGGTCTCCCTGTCGCTTGCCGAGTATGTCTATTATAATCTCCGCTGTGACAGCCTTACGCTCGACAATCCCCTATACATGTCTCTCCTTGAGGAGGCTGTCAGCCATGTCCACGACGAGGGTTTCACGTCACTTGCCTATTTTGTCCATCATCCAGACATCGAGCTGAGCCGCCTTGCCGTCAGCCTTTCCCAGGAGCGTTATGTCCTTGCCGGCAGCCTTACACGCGAGATGACCGATGAGTCATTGCTCCATAATGTTGAGCGTCTTCTCTTTGAGCTGCGCCGTGATGTCATTGATATGCAGCTAAAGGAGACAGAGCGCGCTCTCGCTGCCGCTTTCGGCACTCCCGGCGAGGCAGACGTCATGAAGCGTTATACTGAGCTGAAGCAGATGCGCTCGAAGATAGCGCGCCGTCTCGGCAATACCATAGGATAACATCCCTATACCCCCCTAACCGTCTTATCCTTTACCCACCATGACATACACTATTCACGATTATCCCAGTGTTGAGGAGCGCCGTATGCATACCGTGCCCTTCATCAACCATATTATCTCGTCAGGCAATGCCGACGATATGATACTTGTCTGCGAGGCAATGCAGGAGAAGACCCTTGCCGGCATAGCTGAGCGTATCGCTTCGTCGCCGAGTGTTAAGGCAGTCCTTCTTGCAGGACCCTCGTCGAGTGGCAAGACATCCACCAGCCGTCGCCTCTGCATACAGATGATGGCATGCGGCCGCCATCCTGTCGCTCTCTCTATGGACAACTGGTATGTCCCCCGCCGTGAGACACCTCTTGATGCTGACGGCAATCCTGATTATGAGACTGTCTATGCTGTCGACCTCAATCGTTTCAATGCCGACATCTCTGACCTCGTCAGTGGTAAGGAGGTGAGACTCCCCACGTACAATTTCGTGACAGGCGAGCGTGAGTACCATGGTGAGCGTCTTCGTCTCACAGACGATATGATAATGGTCATTGAGGGCATCCATGCTCTCAATCCCATTGTCTCAGAGCATATTCCCTCAGAGAGCAAGTTCAAGATTTTCGCGGCTCCCATGAGTCCCATCTCTCTTGATGGCGAGCGTTGGATACCAACGACAGTTAACCGTCTCCTACGCCGCATCAGCCGTGACAGCCAGACACGTGGCCGCTCTCCACAGGAGACGATAGCTGGCTGGGATTCTGTCCGCAGGGGTGAGGAGCGTTGGATATTCCCCTTCAAGTCTTCGGCAGATGTCCTCTTCGACACATCCATGCTCTATGAGCTTGCCGCCCTCCGTGCTAAGGCCGAGCCTGCTCTGCTGTCTGTCCCCTCTGATTCTCCCGAGCGTGAAGTGGCTGACAGGCTGTTGTCGTTCCTCCGCTGCTTCGAGCCTATCGACATTGACTCTATCCCTCGGACATCCCTCTTGCGCGAGTTCGTTGGCGGCTCCATCTTCGGGGCTGTGTGATTTTTTATCCATCTCACACGGAGATTAGGTTTTCTTCACACGGAGATTATGCTCTTTTCATGCGGAGAGTCACGGAGTCACACGGAGAGCCTGGAAGCCCCTGAAGCCCTGGAGAGTCCCGGAGAGCCCGGAACCTCCGTCAGAGGGGAAAGTAACAATCTGTAAGTTTGGGGCGTAACTTGTTGATTGTCAATAGGACACGTGGAATTTGTGGTATGTAAGCATTTGTGTGAATCTATTTAAAATAATGTATACAAACGGCACATGATGGTTTACAATTTGATATACATCAAGCGTTAATCACTATCAATGTGCAATGCTTACGGTTTGTTATGTTTGTTACGTTTTACATGGGTAAAACAAACAAACTGAAATTTTTCTTTGAAAAAAAATGTCATTTTGCTTGCATGAGCCGAGAAATACGTTTATCTTTGCAAACGTCAAATATAAATCATTAACCAAAAACCGACCGACTATGAGACGACAAGTATTCGACCGCTTCTCGCTTCAGGCCCTGTCTGAGCTTCATCGCTACAGGGCTGTCATGTTCAGTCCGACCGTTCAGTAATCTTTCGCTTCTTACCCATCGGGGACTAAGGTAAGAGGTCTTCTTCTATGCACAGGATGCGACTTCATCAGCCATTGTTTTGTGTTACATCCTGTTGTGTGCCCCCAATCACCAATATTTTCTTTATTATTAATACAAGCCGTAAGCATCATGTATTTCTTTCCTGACTGTCAGAGTCAGGGATGGAGACGATGCAAGCGGACCGTGGGGAGGATATCTCCAGGTAGAGCCGTCGTATATATATCAGTCTATGCTGTATGCGTCTGCCGTCGATGCTACCCCCAAGACCAAAAAAGACGAAAGATTATGAACAAGCCGACTATCAAAGAAGTTGAAGAATGGGTAAAAAAACTGTATGACACATGTGAGGAGACCATCACTCCCGCAGAGCGTGCTGAACAGCGCAAGTATGCCATCATGGTGCAGCGTCCGCAGGACAAGAAGTTCCTTGTGAAGATGCTCGATGAGTCATCACAGATACGTGACTCAAAGAAGCTCGCCATGCGCATCAAGACACTCATAGACCAGTATGGAGTGCCTAAGTTCCTGAACAAGAGAGACACCTTCCTGTTCCAGATTTACCAGCAGTTCGGGTATTTCTTCTGGCCTATCGCAATCCCCATCATCAAGAAACGCCTAAGGATGGACACGTCACGCGTCATCATCGACGCCGCCCGCCCAAATCTGACAAAGCACCTCGCCACACGCTTCGACCAGAAGATTGGCCAGAATGTGAACCTCCTCGGAGAGGTCGTGCTGGGCAACCAGGAGGCCGACAAGAGATACTACGGGTATCTTGAGGCACTCAAGGAGCCGGACATCAACTATATCTCGGTGAAGATATCAGGCATCTACGCACAGACCCATGCGCTCAACTATGAGGAGTCGTTCCCTGAGCTGATACGCCGCATGTCAGAGCTCTACCAGGCAGCCATAGACAATCCTTATGTCGATGAGTATGGAAAGAAGCGCGCCAAGTTCATCAACCTCGACATGGAGGAGTATAAGGACGCCCACCTGACACTGCGCCTATTCAAGGAGGTGCTCTCAAAGCCCGAGTTCCTGAATTACTCTGCCGGCATCGTTGTCCAGTCATATCTCCCTGACGCATGGGACTTCCAGACAGAGCTTCTTGAGTTTGCCAAGGAGCGTTGCTCACGCGGAGGCGCTCCGATAAAGATGCGTGTCGTGAAGGGATGTAACCTTGAGATGGAGACAGTAGTGGCATCGCTGCGCGGATGGGAGAACCCTGTGCGCCCGGACAAGACCGAGGTCGACGCCAACTACCTCCACATCATAGAGCGCGGCCTGCTGCCAGAGAACTCCAAGTACCTGCATGTCGGCATGGCGTCCCACAACCTCTACACCATATCCTATGCCTACCTCCTCACACAGAAGTATGGCACACCGAAGGAAACCTTCTGCTTCGAGATGCTTGAGGGCATGGCAGACCATGTGTGGAGAGCACAGTCGAAGCTCGGCAACCATGTCATCCTCTACACACCTGTCGTGAAGGACGAGCACTTCCTCAACGCCGTGTCATACCTCGTCAGACGTATGGATGAGAACACAGCGCCAGACAACTTCCTCACCCACTCGTTCAACCTCCAGCCAGGGACAGAGACATGGGACTTCCTGAAGAAGCAGTTCGAGGACGCATACGCCATTAAGGACAAGATACCTCACACACCACACCGCACACAGAACCGTCTGGAGCCTTACAAGCCTGTGCCACCAATGGACGAGATGAAGAACGAGCCAGACACCGATTTCGACCGCGAGTGTAACCAGGAGTGGCAGCGCCAGATATTCAAGAAGTGGAAGAAGACCGCCGCTGACACACCATACATCATCCCGACACAGATAGGCGACAAGGAAGTCACCAACGACAAGCGCCACAAATACTATGACCGCTGCCAGGACGACGAGATAGAGATATGCGAGATGTCACAGGCATCGGCAGAGCAGGTGAGGGAGATTGTGCGCATAGCCGACGAGGATGCAGGCGGATGGCGTAAGAAAGACATAGAGGAGCGCCACCGTATCATGTACGACGCTGCCAACCGTCTCGGCGAGATGCGTGGCGACCTCATCGGCTGCATGTGTGCCATAACAGGCAAGACAGTTGTCGAGGGCGACGTTGAGGTCAGCGAGGGAATCGACTACTGCCGCTTCTACACGACGACGATGAAGAAGTTCCTCAAGCTCAGCGATGTCGACATAAAGGCCAAGGGCACTATCCTTGTCATCTCTCCATGGAACTTCCCATGCGCCATACCTGTCGGCGGCATCGTTGCCGGCCTTGCAGCAGGCAATACCGTCATCCTCAAGCCAGCCACTGTTGCGGCCCCAGTAGCATGGCTATTCGCAAAGGCATTCTGGGATGCTGGTGTGCCACGTGAGGCCCTCCAGATAATCATCACCGACCGTGAGGCTCTCAATACCCTCACCACAGCTCCGGAGATAAAGCACATCATACTCACCGGCGGCACAGAGACAGCACAGGCCATCACACGGAACAATCCGCTCACACCGCTCTCTGCCGAGACAGGCGGAAAGAACGTGATGATAATAACAGCGTCGGCCGACCGCGACCACGCTATCATGAACGCCTGCACATCGGCTTTCGGCAATGCAGGACAGAAGTGCTCGGCATGCTCGCTGCTGCTCGTAGAGAGGTCAGTATATAACAGCGAGGAGTTCAAGACGAAGCTCATCGACTGTGCCACAAGCCTCAAGGTGGGCAGCGTATGGGATGCCGGCAACATCGTCGGCCCGATGATTACGAACAAGAACGAGAAGCTCCTCCACGCCCTTGAGCACCTTGAGCCGGGAGAGTCATGGCTCGTCGCCCCACGATTCGTCGACAAGAAGCGCTATATCCTCGCCCCGACAATCAAGTGGGGAGTGAAGCCAGGCAGCTACTCGTTCCGCACAGAGCTCTTCGGCCCTATGCTCTCCGTATGTCCGTTCGACACCCTCGATGAGGCCATCAGCCTTGTCAACGGCCTCGACTATGGTCTGACAAGCGGCATACAGAGTCTCGACGAGAAAGAGCAGAAGAAATGGAAGAACTCCATCATGGCAGGCAACCTCTATATCAACCGCGGCATAACAGGCGCCATAGTCAACCGCCAGCCATTCGGCGGCATGAAGCTCTCTGCTTTCGGCGGCGGCATCAAGGCCGGCGGACCAAACTACTGCTCACTCTTCACATACATAACCGACAAGCCAGGCTCCAAGACCGACTACAAGAAGAGCTACCGCGAGGCGTGGGAGGCAGAGTTTGCCCATGCACGCGACTGGAACAAGTGCTTCGGCGAGCAGAACGCCTTCCGCTACCTGCCGCTGAAGGGTGGCATGGCTCTGCGCCTCTTCAAGGGCGACAGCGACGAGGCAGCACGCATGATAGCCCTCGCAGCCGCCACGGCAGGCACACCGCTGACCATCAGCTTCGACCCGACGGACGACCGCACACAGAGCCTCGCGCAGACCGGAGCGACGCTGAAGAAGGAAAGCCTCGGCGACTTCCTCACCGATATGCCACGCTACGAGCGCATCCGCACATGCTCGGCCGACATACCAAAGGAGATGTACCAGCGTGCGGCTGACACGAACAAGTATATAGCCACAGCACCTCCAGTGAAGGACGGACGCGTGGAGCTGATACACTACATAAAGGAGCAGAGCATATCATTCGAGTATCACAGATACGGCAGCATCTCTGAGGTGCCACCGGTAGAGTGATGAGAAGAGCGGTGCTCTCCCCTTAATATGAAAAGGAGAGGGATGCCACACACCAGCAATCACAGGGCATCTCTCTCCTTCCTTTATCCCAAACAGGCCTTTTGGTCCACAAGCCAGTCAGGCCCGTCTGTGTGCTAGAGTGAGGCATCTCCGTCCGGTGCATAGCGGGCTATGCCGAGACGCAGAGCGATGAATGGATGGCACACGGAGAGACGTGAGTGATGCCCCCGGCCTCTGCTCACGGAAAAACAGGCAACCGCGGGCTTCGCGCCCATCAGCCAGAAGCCCCTCAGCCTATAAGGCCATCCCCCGATAGAAACAGCAGCATCACACAGACTGATATCACAGCAGAATCTCATTCTGTGCTGATAGGGCGGTCATACAGTGTAAATGAGCCGCTCATCCAGTGCTTCTGAGCCGCTTATTCAGTATCTTTGGCGAGAAGAGGTCTAAGTTTCTGATATAAAGCGTGTTGAGCTGTCGGGGTATGATGGCGGGCATGTCAGCCGGAACCATGGCGGTTCAGCTTGTCTCAACCGTATATCCAGGAAAGCTTTCATGACAGATATTAAGGAACCGGCTTTCAACTGACCAATGGCCGATTGATTAGGGATAATATACAAGAGGCCTCAGGCGTGGCCACCCGACGCCGCGGGAAGAGACACCCTGCCACCATGTGGGGCAGGCATGGAAAAGAACGCGGAGGAAACACCTGAGGAGATGACGACAGAACGCCGTCTGACCGCATGTTCAGTATAACAGGCGTCGCTTACAGCAATGCTCAGAAGATGCCTGCCGGCATTTACATCAAGAATGGAAAGAAATACATTATGAGATAATTAGGCCCCCTGTCTGATATGAGAGATATCAGGCACACATCTGTCTCATATACTATAACAGTCCGCAGCCTCATCGGGGTTGTGGACTGTTATAGTATTGAAGCTCCCACCTGTATGAGTGCTCCGGACTGTCTGTCCGGCAAACATGTCATTACTCATCCTAAAGTTTTGCAAGACACGAATATAAAAAAGTATCCATTGTTTTGAAATCTCGTCTGCATTTACTACCTTTGCATTATGATTGATGCACAAGCTCTTTCAAATATGCAGACAACAGGTATCAAAACATTTGTTATGCCTATCATCACAAAATTTACTACATAAAGATGCAGAGACTGAATTATATTGACAGACTAAAGGGATTCGCAATACTCACTGTCGTTGCCGGGCATGTTTATCTGTTCGGTATGGACCACTCAGAGAGTATATGGCAGGATGTTATCGGCTCATTTCATATGCCGCTTTTTATGTATATATCTGGTTATCTGGCACTTACCCCCCCTATAAGTCGGTTAGGGGAATGCGCCGGAAGTTATTGCGCCTTCTGTGCCCCTTGATATTCTTTGGAATCCTGTTCTCTCTTGTAATCAGCTGGCCGTCATCTGTTGCAGGAGTCGCAGAGAAGATATGGGCATTCCTCATGGCGCCAGCAAAGAACGGGTATTGGTATTTCATGGCGCTTGCTGTCTTTTATATGTCGCTATACCTCTTCAGGCTTAATCCTCTTTCTTCATCCATGCGGCATATGCATGAACAACCTCTTTCTGCTGACACACCGACACATAATGCAGCTGTGCGGCTCGGCCTCGGTGAGTTGGCCGTCGATATAACTATCGCCGCTGTGACATGGGGGCTGTTCCTTATCGGTTGGAAATACACAGCGCAGACAAACGACCCCCTCTGCCTTCTTAACTGTGGCAATTTCTATCCCTTCTTCATTCTTGGAGTCTTCTCCCGCCGTTATGGTCTTGTCGGGTGGCTGCAACGCCACAACTGGCTGTACACATTGTCGCTGATAGGCTGGCCATTGCTTTTCTTTGCTGATATTCCCATCAGCCTGGCTGACTCTATTGTGCGTCATATCCTCATGCCATTTTTTGCAGTTGCTGTGTTTGTCACTATCTTTTACACAAGGGAGATGTCATCAAGCCGGGTGGAGGATATCCTTGCGTATTTAGGGCGTCATACGCTTGATATTTATGCTATACACTATTTCATGCTGCTAATGATTCGTCTGTCAATAGTTGACCGCTGGCTTGAAGACAGCGGCAATTTGCTCCTCTCCATTATATTCACTATGGCTCTCTCGCTTGTCGTGGCCTTGATATCAGCGCTTGTCGGGCAGGTATTACGCAGAAGCGATATAATAAGGAAATATCTACTTGGTGGTTGACAGTAATGCCCGTATTTGTCTTCCTTTTGTTGATGCCTGGGTTGTCGAGGCTATTGGCTGAATTATTATCATGCCACACTGCCTGTCAGTTAGTCTTGTCGAGAATTCTTCCCGAAGGTTTGATAGCATATTAAGTACAAAATAGAAGTAGGAAACGGATGCCTTTCTGGGGGCTCCGTTTCCTACTTCTCGCTTGTTATGATATCTTGCGTCACGGTCTTTTGTCCATCCTCATGGTCCGTGTCATACCGTCCTGGACTATTCTACGAATACAATTTTCTCCTCCTTGCGAGGTTTCGCCTGTGGTGTCTCATCAGGGTATCCCATTGTGATGCAGTATATGAGGTCATATCCCTCAGACAGCCCCATCTTCTTTATCATAGGCTGGCATGCGTCGCTACCTTTCATCAGACTGACGGGGAACGCCATGCAGCATGAGCCGATGCCTCTCGACCATGCAGCGAGGATGATGTTCTCGCCAAGCAGGCCACAGTCTATCTGGGATATGCCATATGATGTGTCGCAGGCGATGAACACCACGCATGGGGCATCACAGAATATTGTGCGCGCCCCATTCTTCGGCTTCACCTGCGGGTTGGCGGCCCTTGCGGCGTCAGATATCTCTGTGAGGAGGGCCGAATCGTCAATGACACGTATCTCGTATGCCTGCCTGTTCTGTCCGTTAGGGGCATTGATACCACAGCGGAGAATCTCCTGCAGGGTCTCACGCCCTATTTTCTGCGGGGTGTACTTGCGTATGCTGCGGCGTGACATGATGACTCTCTCCACTGCCTCGCTGTCTCCAGGGCGTGGCTGAGGGGTTGATTCTTGTGCTGTGCATGCCAGGCAGGCTGCCATGAACAACATGGTGTGGATGATTCTTCTCATATTTATGTGTATTTTCCGGGTTAATGTATAGTCACAGTCTGTGTATATCCCTCTATTGCGCCTCTATTGCGCAAAAGATGTGTGCCCATGGAGATATATCTGGCTTCTCCCTCCGCCATAGGGGAGGGCAGGATTGTCGTCTGCCTGTTGCTTGATGGGGGAGCACAGGGATTCCTCCTTATGCTTGTGTCATTCAAAATAGAAGGACAGGCATATCATCTTTGTCTGTGCCTTGTCTACGGAGCATGCGTATGGGAGCATGTTTGTGTCTTTCAGCTGTGAGGCATGTTTCTTGTCAAGACTGTTTGTCAGGCTGTACATGAATTTCAGCTCTGGACGCAGCTTGAAGAACGGTAGGTAGAAATCACATCCTGCACCTATCGACATGTATATGTCTGTTGATTTCAGACGCAGATAGTCATTGGCGCGGCTTGTGAGGTTCAGCATAGGAGTTATTCCCGCAACGATGTACGGGCGATGGTTGTTGAAGCGTTTCGCACTGAAGATAAGGTCTGCTACGCCTGCTATATATACCGACTTGAGAGTCTGGCGTGCCTCTGTCGGCTTGCCATCCTCGTCGGGCTTCATGTGGTTTATGAATGCTATGTGCCGTGTGCCGAAATATAGTGTCGGAGAGAGGCGCAGGGCGAAGTGGGTGGACAAGCGCAACTCGCCGAGCACACCAACCTGGAAGCCGGGGTCCCAACGGTCCTGGTCGGTAGAGACGAACGACTCGTATTCCATACCGTTCTCGTCAGTCAGTGTTATCGGGCCTACATTGTTCAGCTCTATATCCTGCATGTGGGTCCCTACGACCACTCCGAAATGAAATGGCCGCAGGTCAGTATATGGACGGTTCTCTACAGTGCGCTCCTGTGCATGGAGAATTCCTGTGAGCATCGTGATGAGGGTTATGATATATATGCGTTTGCTCGACATGGCTCGGTCTTGTTGTTTCTTCTGCCCGTGGGCTGAGTATATGTGAGGCGGATATGTGATTCGGATGGCTGAGGAGGGGGGCGTGATTATTTGAAGGTGGATATATATAGGGGGGGGTAAGTACTGATTACGTGAAGGTAGAGATATGGAGCTTTCCCTGGTGAACCGCTTTCCCACCAGCCCTTCATCTCAGCATGGATTGACCGCTATATAATCATAACGTCCTATCCCGCTTTTTATTGTGTTGTGCGGATATGTTTTTTCCTCTTTTTGTTGTTGGGGGAGTCCGGGAGTGTGTCAGCATGAGCGTCGGTGACATGCGACCATGGAACATTACATGTGGTATCTGATGGTCTGCCAGATGGCACACATGCTGTCCAGGATAGAAAAAACAAAACAGCAGACATAGTCACTATGTCTGCTGTTCGGGGTTGTATAGATTTTTGAGATAATTCAAAAGAAATGACTGGTCTCACGACCCGCCGTTTTTCGTTACCTGAAAAATAACTAATCTTTTTACTTAAAAATCTAATACAATCAAAACTAACTAACTTTTACCTAATAACTAAAACCTAACTATATACTATCTATGAAAAACTAATTCTATTTTACCTTTGTGTCCTATTTGAAGATAAGACCGATTGCTGCGGAAGTCTTTTACTCGTGGGTCTTCGCTGCTGATGGCAGCACCCTCAAGTTGTATCCTGTATGTCTCAAACTGTCATCCTGATATTTCAGATTGATGTTCTCTGTCATCAGATACTGTTCTTTCTGATTTCCGAGTGCAAAGTTACAGCTGTTATCGCACACAACCAAATATTTTATCTATTATTATTCAGTTTTTGTATTATTTTTGACCCACGTCAACAGCGAAAGCATGAATAATGCCAAAATTAGTATTTTGTCACATTTTTGTAATGTTCTTTAACATAATGTCACGCTGTGTTCATGCACAGCGTGACACGTTGTAATTATTAGCACTGTTGTGGGCTGTATAGTTTACATTCTGTTATCTACAAGCCAGAATGGTGGTTCTTTTGAGTATAGGCACCTTATTTCTTCTTGGTGGCTGGGGCAGGACATTTCTTCCACACTCCTATGATTTCGCCAATATATTCTGTATGATTGTTATCTTTGTCTTCGCCCTCAGCATACCATTTTTCAACGACATCCTTCTCGAGCCTTTCAAGACTCATAGGTTGAGAGCTGATCTTACGGCACTCGATTATTATATCGCCTTCCTCGAATGCCGGTGTGCCATTCTCTGTCATACGCAGGGTCAGTCCGCTTCCCTTTATCTTGTCCTCATCCCTGCCCGAGACGCGGCCGAGATATCCATAAAGCATATCGATGTATTCTTCACCGAATGTCTCTACAGTGAATGTGTCATATTTGTCCATCAGCTGTTTCGTATACCGGCTGTTCCTGACATATACGGTCAGCACTGCGCGGTCGCGTCCCCACATGTTTCCTATCTGGCCCCATCCGATGGCCATGGAGTTCATGTCGCCTTTGGTGCCGACAGTGAGGGCAGCCCCATTGCTGAAGAACTTTACTGGGTCAACGTCCATTCCCGTTACCTCAACCTTCGTCCAGATGCTGTCACCGACACTCTCTGACGGGGGGCATTGACTCTCTATCGATGACGATGTCACACGGAAGAGCTTCACGCACAATATGACGAGGGCTATTCCAAGCACGACGTTGAATAGATAAGATAGCTTGTTCATGGTTGGTTCTTGTTTTCTTTGGATTGTTTATAATTCGGTTGGTATTGGATATTTCAAATGGATTTGAGCAGCAGTCCTGTCGGGCAGACGAATCTGCAGTATGGCCTTGGCACAAATATGCTGAGCACTATTGTCACTACGGCGAATGCTGTGAGTGTCCACGAGGCAGACTGCCAGATGAAGACTGCGAACAGTTCATAGTCCATCCATCCGAACCATGCGCCACTCCATGCTGCCAGCATGAGTAGCCCCCACAGCACTTTCTGTGCCCATCCAAGAGTCGTCACGACACCATGAGGCAGATGCAGCTTCCTCTTCCGCGCTTTCCCGGCGAGTTCCTGCACAGACCCCAGCGGACAACACCACGAGCAATAGTGGCCATGCCTGCCGAAGAGGGGATATACAAACGCTACGACAAGCATGACAGCGATGGCTGCGAGATGTGGAGAGAGACCATTCGCGACGATATTCGACATTGAGGAGTAGCTCACGAACATACCTGCATAAAGTCCGACGACAATTACATTAAGAGCCATCTGGGCTGTGCGGTATCGCTCATTACGCACAACGAGAGGAAGGAATGCAGCCATAAGAGAGACTATGAGCGCAAGGATATGCTTCATTTCCATGTCTACGCCCTTGCCGCTCTTCAGCTTGTCCTCTGCCGCGGACAATGCCTGGTCGAGTCCTGGAGCATCAAGCGCGCGGTCAATATTCTCCAGCACCGCCACGGAAGAGAACGTCGCTCCGCTTACAGCATCAATCTCCGCCTCACGTGCCTCACTGAGTGTCATGCCGATATACCTCGGTAGAATTCCCTCTCTCACACGTTCCAGGAAGCTTGGTGTCTCCTCGTTCTCCTCAATATGTATACTGTCTATGCCCCCCTTGCTGACAAATAATGTGAGCGGCACAGGGCCGTTATAGCCCTGCACGTCTGCTGCTATCCGTCTTGTGGATATCACTATCGAGCCGTCATCGGCCATTCTGACGTCCATGGAGTCTGGGCATGATGTCTCTGCCTGGCGCAGGTCATTGCCCAAGAGCCTTCCGTTCTTTGTGACAGTTATCGCCACAATCATAAGCAGGCATGTCAGCAGCATGCAGATGCGCTGTCCCACTGTATTCTTCTCCTTGTTAATCATGCTGTTATATTAATTGGCTTCGCCTTCATTTCCTCGCCAAGCCAAAGCGAGCAAACTCTCTTTGGTCTTCTGGCTTAACGAAAAGTTTGATAAATTCAGACGTTTTGACCTAGTCTTCTTCCTCCTTGCAAGGCATAGCACAAGCAAGCTTGGTCTCTGCTCTTGCTTCGTTCGTCAGTTCTCCACTCGGCATAGCGAGCAAGCTCTCTCTGCTCTCGCTTATCGAAAACGTTCTTAAAAGTGCGATTTCTCGCCAAGCCAAAGCGAGCAAGCTCTCTTTGGTATTCTGGCTTATCGAAAACGTTCAGTTAACTTTACATGGTATATGCACTTGTTGATTCATCCTTATGAGCGGTTTTTGCAAAGATACAGAAAAATAGCATTCGGCACAAGCGTGTTAAGGTTTTTTGGGGATTTTGTCACGCTTCTTAAATGTCGTTTTCATAGATGATATCATACTGTTGCCATTCCCTGTCATCCGCATCTCCCAGTTATAAGCCCACACCGTCAGGCGTTATGATGCACATCCTCTGACTCTCAACCACCTCTTTCCCTCTGTATCAATCCTCTCCCTTATAGCGTTATGGCAGGTATTGCATGAAAAAAAGGCGGCCACTCAATGAGCAGCCGCCTTTGTCTTTCAATGTGAGGAAAGTATTATCCAAGGCTGATAGCCTCATTAGGACATACATCAGCACATGTACCACACTCTGTGCAGAGGTCTGGGTTGATAGAGTAGATATCGCCCTCAGAGATAGCCTCAGATGGGCACTCGCTAATACATGTACCGCAAGCGATACAATCCTCGCTAATAACGTAAGCCATTTTGAATAGTGTTTTTATTGTTAATAATATAGTGTATTATCTTTTATAGTATTTGTGTTACGCCCTCTGCAAAAACTGACATTAAGCGTCCTTTGTTCACATTGCAAAGGTAGCAAGAATTATCGAAATACCTATAAATGGGTATGGCTTTTTTATGATTTTAACATTTGTGCATAGGTTTTAACCGACTGTAAGAAACGGTTGCCGAGAGGCTGTAAAGGCATTAGGGACACGTTTTCGATAAGTCAGATGAGCAGAGACCAAGCTTGCTTGGGCTATGCCATGGAGAGAAAACGACTGTGTTTATATAAACGATTTCGTTAAGCCAAAAGACCAAAGAGAGCTTACTCGCTTTAGCTTGGCGATAAATCGCACATTTAAGAACTTTTTTTGTGGTGGGGGGAAAATAAATCAAATAGTGTTTGGGTATTATAAGAATACTGATTAAATTTGCAGCTGACATAACTATCCTCAATAATCCACCCTGCCAGAATATGCCTGAAATCGGCATCACATTTATATATGTAAGGTCGTTGTCGCTATCAGGGCAGCCATTCTAATTGCGTGAACGTGATAATACGCTGGATATCATGGAGCACAACGGCAGGACATGACAGCAGGCAAGGAGTAGTTGAGGCGTTGTAAACGCAAGATTATATGCAGATATTACTCGCAAACGCAAAGCTGATGCGCGATGCCACATCCTCATATCAGCTAAGCCAGCCTCTTTTCCAGGCACAGGCAAACGGCATTGCCACAGAGATGGCCACCAAAAGCGCAGAAGAGATAGCCAGGCTGCTCGGGTGCAGCACTGGCATAGCAAAGGAGAGCTGGCTAAGGTTCCAGAATTATTTCTCTGCTTCACCCATGCCCGCCATAATGGCCTATAACGGTCAGGCATACAAGCACCTGAGGGCAGAGAGCCTGTCGCAGGAAGAACTTGATTTCAGCCAACACCATCTTTGGATAACCTGTTTCCTCTATGGGATGTTGCGTCCGATGGATGCCGTCGTCCCTTATCGCATGGAACACAATGTCAGGCTTAAGGCCACAGCGGGGCAACCGTTAAGCCATTATTGGAGAGACAAGCTGACTGACAGACTGATAGAGAGCGTCCGTGAGGATGACGGCATACTGGTCCATCTCTCTACAGCCGAGTATGAGCAGCTGTTCGACTGGAGGAGGGTTTGTGAAGAGGTGAAGGTCATACAGCCACTGTTCTATGTCAGGCAAGAGAGAGGCATGAGAGTCCAGGCCGTTTGGGCAAAAGCATGCCGTGGAGCGATGGTAAGACATATCGTAACAAATAGGGTCGATACGCCTGAGGCATTGCAGGCATTCAGCTACGAGGGATTCTCTTTCAGACCCGATATCGGAGAGGAGCGTTTCCCTCACTTCGTCAGGGATGACAGATGACACGCCATATGCAGGTTCATCCTCAATGCCTGTTCTGATAAATTGAACTTTCAGATATCCAGATACATAATAACCACCACACGAGGAGCTTCATGCGCGACAGGACATGGGGTGCATGTTGTCCCCATAGTCAATGTCTGCCCTGCTCCCAAAACATAAAACAATCATACGAACATGAGACAGTTTGCCCTCACTCTCGCTGCGATGGCCATTTCCATCGCCACCTCAGCCCAAGATGCAGTAAGCGTCAAGACATCATATGGTATATTGGAAGGCCTTGACATATCAGGCATAAAGACTTTCAAGGGAGTACCCTTCGCCGCTCCACCGACAGGTGATAACCGCTGGCGAGAGCCACAGCCTCTTCAGCCGTGGCAGGGTATAAGAGAATGTCACGATTATGCCCCAGACCCTATGCAGGAGCCAATCTTTGGGGATATGAATTTCGGAGCCGACTCCATTAGTGAGGACTGCCTTTATCTGAATATATGGACACCAGCGATAACAATGAACGAGAAGTTGCCTGTGCTCATATATTTCAATGGAGGCGGACTGATGGCTGGCAGCGGTAGCGAGCCCCGTTATGCGGGAATGGCCATGGCACGACGTGGCATGATATGTGTGACAGCCAACTACAGGGAGGGGATATTCGGGTTCTTCGCACATCCAGAGCTGTCAAAGGAGACACCATATAAAGGTTCCGGCAACTATGGGTTCCTTGACCAGCAGGCAGCCATCAGATGGGTACACGAGAATATCAGCCTTTTTGGAGGTGACCCCGAGCGCATTACAATAGCGGGAGAATCGGCCGGCTCCATGTCGGTTAGTGCGCTGATGGCTTCTCCACTGTCGCGAGGCCTGTTCGCCCAGGCTATCGGGTCGAGCGGCTCTGTCATTGCAGACAAGAGGGTGAAGAGTCTCGCTGAAGCTGAGAAAGCAGGTGTGGATTTGATGAGGCGCATGGGGTATAAGAGTGTCAAGGAAATGCGCAAAGTGCCGGCAGAGGTGCTTATGAAGCAGGCAAATGTGAGAAATGTACCTGTATATAATATTGACAACCATTTCCTGACAGAACAGCCCTTTGCGACTTATGCAGCAGGACGTCAGATGCGTGTTCCTCTCCTTGTAGGCGGCAACAGCCTTGAGATGTCCCCTGCCGCATACTTTGGCTACATCACGATGTCCGGAAGAGAGATAACCATGGAGGATATCGCAAAGACAGCAAGCGGCATGTTCGGAGATAATACTTACGAGATGCTGTCCCTTTATGGCATCACAGCTCCTGACGACATATACAAGCAGCCTGGCATAGACCTTTGCGGAGACCTTTTCCTCGCATACAGCACATGGAGATGGGGCAATGTCCACAACGCTACAAGCGGTCAGCCTGTATACCGTTACCTTTACAGCCGTGAGCGCCCGAAGATGATGATTGAGGGAAAAGTGGCAGGCCTGGCAGGTGGTGTGAAGGACAAGACGGAGGCTGAGGAAGTCGTGGAGAATAAGATTCCGGAGATTCATGGCGCTGTCCACTCTGCTGATATAGAGTATGCTATGGGCAATCTGCCTACCAACCGCGTCTATGACTGGCAGCCAGAGGATTACATGGCGTCGGATATCTTCATGGGCTATTATGCTAACTTCGTCAAGACAGGCAATCCGAATGGCATAGGATTGCCACAATGGTTACCCTTGGACAATAGTGACTCTCCTGGGTTTATGGTTATAGATGTCAAGACACGTATGGAAAAAGATGCAGGAGCAGAACGACGCTACCGCCGTATGAATGAGATATTCACACCATGCCGGTAATGGCAATGAGGAGATAACAGTATATCCGTCAGCTGTCCAAAAAAATCTGCACACCTGCTTCTCTGTTGGTGTCCGTCCCTCGGATTATTCTCGCCCCTCCATGCTGCGCAAATGCTCTTCGCTACGACTCACCCCTCCATTTTGCGGCAAATGCTTTTCGCAACGACATACCCCATTGTCCATGCTGCTTGCAGGTTGAATCCACCTGTCACCGCATCGACATCCAACACTTCTCCAGCAAAATACAGACGGTTATGCTTGCGGCATTCCAGTGTCGAGGGGTTTATATTCTTCAAGTCCACTCCTCCGCACGTGACGAATTCATCTTTGAATCTGTTCCTTCCCGTTATTTCGAACGTGCTGTTTGTCATCCGTGCCGCCATGCGGTTATAACTCTTCTTCCCCAGTTCAGCCCATCGGGCGTCGTGTCTTAGCCCGCATGTATCGAGGAGGAAGAGCCATAGGCGGTTGTTGAGGTGAGTAGGGAATACACTTGCGAGCTGTTTCTGTGGATTCTTCTCAGCAAAACTCTCGAGCATCTCTACGACCTCCCCTTCTCTCATGTCTCCGAACCAGTTGATTCCCACCTGTGCCTTGTAGTCACGTTCGGCAAGATGTCTTGCAGCATGTGATGACAGTTTAAGGACAGCTGGGCCGCTCAGTCCCCAATGTGTCACGAGGAGAGCCCCCTCAGCCTTTAGCTTTGTTCCGGTTATTGAGGCTGTCACGTGCTCCACGACTGTTCCCATAAGTTGTGTTATAGGATGCCCATTCTCGACGGATAGGCTGAAGAGCGACGGCACAGGACTCTGTATGTCCAGTCCGAGGGGGGCAAGCATTTCAAGCCCAGCCATACGCGGGCTGCCCCCAGTGGCTATGACAACGGTATCTGCTATGGCGTGCTGGCCGCAAATGAAATCTATGCGGTATGTGTCATCGCCATGCGTTATGGAGCTGACCTTGCGTGAGGTCTCTATCTTGACCCCTGACCCGCGCATCAGTCTCAGCAAAGTGTTGACTATCTCCATCGCGTCCTGCGAGACGGGGAAGACGCAATCGTCCTCCTGTACGGTCAGCTGGACACCTGCTTCCTCAAACCATGCCATGGCATCTGTATGGCTGAACTCTCTCAAGAGCCGCTTCATGAGTCTCGCACCACGTGGATAGACATCGTCGATGCTGTTGACTGACCTGAACGAGTTTGTCAGATTACAGCGTCCGCCACCTGTCACAGCGACTTTTGCCAGAGGTTGCCGTCCGCCCTCATAGACACAGATGTCCGCTTCTGGCATTCCGCGCTTAATGTTTATCGCTGCGAAACATCCCGCAGCGCCTGCTCCAATGATAGCTATTCTCATGTTTTTTGCAGTTATAGTTAGGTTGGTTCTAAACACAACAGCTCGTTGTGCTGGACTTCAGCTTATGCGTTTCTCGCTTGATGAGCAAGCGGCATCATACGAACGATAGCCATGCGTTCTACACCCCAGAGACCGAGAAAGGTGTAGAAACTGCATAAAAACAAATAATCGCAAACATTTGGACTTCAAACATTTGCGATTATCTATTTGTGACCCGCAAGGGGCTCGAACCCTTGACCCCAACATTAAAAGTGTTGTGCTCTACCAGCTGAGCTAGCGGGTCTCCAATATGTGTATTACAGTTGCTTCTTACTCAAAAGCGACTGCAAAGGTACTCATTTTTTCTGCAACAGAAGCAATAAGTCATATATTATTAATATATATTAACAATCTATCCCTCTCCCTTTGTCTTTCCCTCCCCCTTTGTCTCTCTCCCTTTTGACTTACTCTCCCCTGTCTCTCATATCGTTATTTGCAGGATAGCTGTATGGGATAGGATGCAGGTGGAAGAAGTCTCTGGTATGAGGATAGCGGTATGGGATAGGATGCAGGTGGCAGGAGTCTCTGGTATGAGTAGCCTCTGGTATATCTCCTGGAGTCCTTTCCCCTTTAGTCCATATATCGCCCGTTTGCCATGGAGGCCTGACGATGGGGTAGGGCAGTATGTGCGGGTCAAGTCCATGTCGTGGACAGCATCTCTGGCTCAGGCTATGAGGAGAGAAGCGTGCGCACGCCCTCCCCCTGTTATACTATCAGGCTTATCACCGTTGGGGTCAGCAAGGCTGTTAGTATGCCATTAAGTGTCAGTCCGAGACTGGCGTATGCCCCGACAAACTCGTCACGGTCCATTGCAGCAGAGGCGCCCAAGGCGTGTGATGCAGCTCCCATCGACAGTCCTAAGGCCATGGGGTGGTTGACGTGGCCCACATAGAGAGTCTTGAATCCTATTATCGCACCTGTCAGTCCCGTTATCACCACGATGGCTGCTGTCAGCGAGGGTATTCCGCCCAGAACCTGTGTCACTTCCATTGCGATAGGCGTGGTGACCGACTTGCTTGCGAGTGACATGACGACAGTGTCAGAAGCTCCCAGCATCTTCGCGATAGCCACCACGCTGACAATGCCGACTATACATCCTACCATCTGCGACACCAGTATCGGGAGGAACTGTCGTTTGATTGAAGAGAGTTGCAGATAGAGCGGTACGCCAAGAGCCACAACGGCCGGCTTCAGCCAGAATGCTATTAGGCTAGCACCTTTGTCGTATGTCTCGTAGGGTATGTCCATGGCGAGCAGGAAGATGATAATGACAGCTATCGCTATGAGTATAGGATTGAAAAGCACCCATCCAAGACGTCGCTGTATTGTCTTGGCGGCATAAAACACGCCAAATGTCAGGGCGAGCATAAAATATTCATTACAGAGTACAGTCTTCATATTGCGTGTCCGGTTTTGATTCATTGGGTTCCCCCTCTACTACTTTCTTATGATGTATTTTCTCACGCACCTTGTTCTCGCCCTTGCTCACAGCCTGATGTGTATGGCCTGTCACGAGCAGGACAAATATTGTGCTCAGGAGCGTTGCCAGCGTTATTGGCACGATTTCGGCCTTTATAAGGTCGAAGTAGAGCATCAGCGCCACGCCTGGCGGCACGAAGAAGAATCCGAGATTAGCAATGAGGAAATCAGTCAGTCCACGCACCCATTCCAGCTTTACAACCTTGAGTTTCAGCAGTAGGGTTAGGAGAAGCATACCGATGATGCTTGCAGGAAGCTTCACGCCCGTAACATTGACAATAATTTCGCCAAGGGCGAGGCATCCGAAAAGAATGAAACATTGTCTTACCATATTATCCTGAAAAAATGTATTATGCTTACGGGGTGCAAAGTTAGCAAATAATCGGCATATAGATTTATGTTTCGCGGATTATTTTTCGCCAGTTTCCTATAATGATAAAGAATTCTCCCTTACTGTATCGTTTCAGCTACGGTTGCTGAAAAAAATGTCTTGTCATGAAACCTTCAGTCACCATCCACGCATCAGACCTGGTGAACTGCCAGCTGCATAATACAAGCATGGCAGCTCTATGCCTTTATCCACAGGCGAGTCCGACAATCTGCCGTCTCCCGGACAGTGGGCTGGGCGATAAGCCTCCCACCACAGATTGGTCGAGCTCTCCACGTATAAGGCACGGAGCCGCCATGCTTTTGTTCTTGTCTTTCATGCAGACTACAGCCGGGCACATAGTCTGCTGTGCCACCCATCAGCGGGCATCCACCTCGGTGATAGCCTGCTGCCAGCCATGTCTACCCTGTCAATAGGCTATGAGAGGCCAGAGGTCACGGATATGCTTCTCGGGGTCCCATTTGTTATGGAATGTCCATGTGGCTGTTGTCGAGTGGTATGTGCCAGGCTCTTCGCTCTCGTCGATATTGTCGTTGAGCCATCCCGAGTGTCCACCCTCACGTGCGCAGTTGAGATAGTAGACCCTCTGTCCCCATGGGCATGGGTCGAGGACTTTGTCTGAATAGGCATACTGAATGTCAGAGTCGAGGACATTCTTTGTCATGCGGCAGTTTATGAGATAGAACATTGAGTCATGGTGCCATCGTCCGAGCTTTGTCGGTGATGCGGCGTCGAACGTGGAGTTGGTGATGACAAGTTTCTTTGTCTTATCCCCCCTTCCGTCGTGCCATATCATGGCGTGTCCGTCGCCATAGAAGCGGCATCGTGTGGCATAGCACCATCCTCTCGGGCAGAGGAAGTCGACACCCTTGCAGCGCAGGTCAAGGTCGGCATGGTAATACATCCCCCCGCCATCTTTCTGGTTAGCCCACAGGCTTAGGGCGTCATTCCCGTCGGCCCATACATTTGAGTTGATGATTATGGTATGGTCTGCTCGCCCGAATATTGCCATCTGGTGGCGTGTGTTCCCTGGTTCGACGACAGTCCCGTAGTTGTTATATACGGTCAGTCCGGTAATGACACAGCTGTCCGCCTCTTCAGTCAGGACGATGACTCCGTGGTGTACCTTACGCCCGCGGTATGTCTCTATCATCCTCTTTTCCTCTGTCTCGGCAATGCGTATGATGGTGTTGTCGCGGTCCTCCCCTACGAGAACGATGTTCGGTTTGTCGATGATGACTTTCTGCTCATAGAGTCCCTTGCGTATGAATATTGTATACGGGCGTGTGGGATGTTCCGGTGCGCGCTCTATGGCTGCCTGTATGCTCTGCCCTGGAGAGACGACAGCGTCATAGTCTCTCGGGTTGTGTACAGGCTTGCGGTTGAGGGTTATTGTCCCGTTCTCGTTGCATCCCTTTGTCTGCAAGGATATACTCACTCTCTTCCTCACGTTATTCTCCTTTGCCCACCGCTCATAACGGCTGTATAGGAACATGGGGCTGTCGGTATACCATCCATATCCGAGCCGTCTCTCGAATCCTATATCCTGCATGTCCCGGCGTGGTATGCCATCACGGTCACAGACGAACGGCTCATTGTGCCCGAGGTCATAGAAGCGTCCCCAGATAGGTTTTGCGGTGCTGTCCCTGACGAGTCTCGCATCAGCATTGTACCAGTCGTCACGGCTCCCGGTGCGCTCCACGCGCAGTCCGGTCAGCTTATACTTGTCGAACCATGCCATCGCGCCGTTTACGGCATCCTGTATCCTCTTGTCGGGATTGGGTATGGACATGAGGACAGCCACCAGTCCGGCACTCTCAGCCGTACAGAACGATGGCAGCTCGAATGCCCTTGCGGGGGCGGGGGCGTATGTCACGTGGTCATGCTGCTGGCACCACACTGTCGGTTTCCCCTTGACACGTATCTGTGTCCCCAGTATGCAGTCTATGGCTTTATTGAACGATGCCCTGACCTCAGCCCTTGTCTCGTCGTCCAGGATATCCCCGTCGTATGGCCATGTTGATGTGTTTATATCACGGAATATCCTCAGTATGTTTGCCATATTGCCGTCGTTGTATGTTATGTGCACCTGATAGCCCTGTGGGTCAGGCCAGAACTGTGGCCATCCTCCGTTCTCGTATTGCCCTGACAACAGGAATCTGATGGCTCCGCCCACAGCGTCACGGTATTCCGCCTTGTGTGTTGCGGCATATAGGCGTGCGAGGAAATTCATCTCGGTTGTTGTCGCGTCGTTGTCCACCGTAGAGTCATCGGTGCGGTCACGGTCGCGAATGACAGCCTCACGCTCGTCGTCGGTAAGCCTGCTTACCATGTCCGTGTTCTTGGGCCAGCCACCTGTGACGCGCTGGAACATCATCACTTGTTCACCTATACGTTGTGCCTCGGCTGTTGAGTAATATTCTGCCGGATTGTTACGGACAATGCGTTTCAGGGATTTCGTGTCCTTTGCCTGCATCATGAGGCATGGTGCGAGCAATAGGAAGAGTAAGGTCTTGATAGTCTGTTTCATAGTGGTTTAGGTTTTGTAATGCGTGTCGCATATGTTTCTTTTTTCTGTATGCTGTTCTCATGATATTGTCCCCCGGTTGTTCAGCCAGCCCTCTGGTTGGTATTTGTTTGGGTGTGTGCGCCTTATACGCTGGGCCGTGTGTGGCAGGAGCCTCAATCCTGTTCTCCTCGTTGTGGGTGTTAGCATCTGGCGCCGGGACCTATGCCCTTCGTGTGACGGAGATGCCGTCAATGGGCATCATTCCTTCCGTGTGTGTTACTGGGGAGGAGCCCACCTGCCAGGCCTTTGCCTTATGCTCCAGCCTTCATGGTGGGCTCTGGTTTGTATGTCTCTGCATGTTGCTATTGTGTCTCGTGGCGTGCTGCCGCTACTCTTTTGTTATGTAGCGTTTCCAGTATGCCATGAGTATTGTTGTCAGTGGCAGGGCCACGATGAGGCCGATGAATCCCAACAGCGTGCCCCAGACGGAGAGTGAGAGGAGTAGTATGGCGGGGTTCATGCCCATGGCCTTCCCCATGACCTTTGGTGTCACTATCATGTCCATGATAACCTGGACGATGCAGAATACGGCAAACGCCGACAGGAATATCACCCAGAAGTTCTCGCCCGTGTCAGCTGCCTTCAGCAGGGCGAGGAATGCTGTCGGTATGAGGGCAAAGGTGTGAAGGTAAGGCACGAGGTTCATTATGCCGACCATTATGCCGAGACCTATGGCCATCGGGAATCCTATTATGGTGAATCCGATGCAGAAGAGTATGCCCATGATGAGCGACACCATGCCTTGTCCGCGTATGTAATTGTTCAGCGCTACCTCCACATCGCTCATGAGCAAGTGCCAGAATGGGCGGTTGTCGGCAGGGAATATCTTCAGCCAGCCTTTTGAGAGATACTCATAGTCGAGGAGGATGAAGAACATATACAGGAGCGTTATACACGAGCCAATGAAACTGTACATGACACTGAATGTCTGTGTCAGGAACGACAGCAGCCCCGGTGCTGTCTTCTTTAGCAGGTCGGAGAAGTCTTTCGAGTGGAAGAAGGCGTCTATCTCCTTGCGGTTCTCCATCATAACATTGTCCAGGGCCTCTGGGATGCTTGTGATATTCGCCTTGAGATGTATGTAGTGGGTCACGATGCTGCCGAGCTTCTCAAACTGCTCCACCATAGGAGGTATTATGGCCCACACCACTCCTGCCAGCACTCCGGCGACAGCTATCATGGAGATGATGATGGCTATGGCACGGACGCGGATGCGCATGCGGTTCTCGACAAACTTCACGACGGGGAAGATGAGATAGGCCAGAAGCCATGCTATGAAGAATGGCAGCAGGGCGTCGCTGAGATAATTGACAAGCCAGAGGGCGCTGAAGGAGATGGCAAGGACTATGACCCAGCGAATGAAGCGGTCGAATGTTATTTCCTTATTATACACTGTCAATGTGAGGGGTGGTCTGTTTATATAATACAAAAAAGACTGGAGGCCAGGAGTCTGAAAGCCGTCCCGCCCCGATGTTGTATGTTCATTGGCTGCCGTCAGTCATTCAGGATTCCTGGTTTCCAGTCGTTATGAGTCGCTGTGTGGCATTATTTCACCTGCACGACGAGATATTTGCTTGTTGACCAGAACACTTCTGGGTTTGTTATGCGGAGAATATACTGCTTCGATGCGTCGCGCTGCAGGGTGTAGCTTGACGATGGGTGGGATGTGAGAATCTTGGCCGATTTGGAGTAGAGCTTTATCTCCTTGTCTACGCGGATGTCAATCTTTGTGAAGTAGTTGCGGTTGAAGTTTGACTTCAGGACGTCGCCTTTCTCAAGGATGCGGTTCTCTGCCAGCTCTTTCTTTGTGCCGAAGACATACCATGCTGTGTGTATCTGTCTGTCCTGGTTAGAGATAGTGTTGGCTTTCTCGCGTGTCTCGGTCTTGAGGTTCTCCACATCGTTGTTGAGCGTTGTGACAGTCTGGTCGAGCTCTGTGATGCGCACATCCTTCTGTGCGAGCTCACGTCTGAGGACATCAATCTGCTTTGTCTTGTCCTCAAGCTCTGCTGTGAGGTTCTCTATCGTTGTCTTCAGCTGTTCGGCTGCCACGCTGCCCTCTCTTGCCTGACGCTGCAGCTTTGCTATGAGCTCACGGTTATGCTTCATAGTCTGCGCTATGAACTCCATGTCGCTTCTTATCTGTGATGTGCGGTTTGAGCTCTCCCCTGTCTTAGTCAGTGTCACACGGTTCTCAGCTGCGGATATCTGCCTGAAGCCCTCTTGTATCTCATTGAGCGTGGAGAGCATATCGTTAATCTCGTTGTCTTTCTGTGCGATGACGCGGTTCAGCGAGTCTGTGCGCTCATTCTCGGCGGTCGATGCGTTCTTGTTACTGTTGTCACAGGCTGCCAGACTCAGCATGCACAGTGCGATTGCGAAAAGCTTTCTCATGTTTCTTCTGATTTTTTTTATTTTGTATTCTGTTATTTCCGTTTCTTGGATTCGGTTGTCGTGCTGGTGAGGCATCGTGGACTGCCGGACAGTCTCCACATCTCTGCCAGCCCCCATCTCTTGATGGTGTCAGCAAGGGCTGTATTGGAGTCATTTGTCAGCCTTGCCAGCCACGATGATTACAATCTCCCCTTTGGGAGGTGTCTGTGTGAAATGTGCCACGACCTCCTCTATAGTCCCGCGGACAGACTCCTCGTGTATCTTGCTTATCTCCCTGCACACGCTGACCTGCCTTTCCTGCCCGAAGAACTCACCCAGCTGCTGCAGTGTCTTCACGAGTCTGTATGGCGACTCGTAGAATATCATCGTGCGTGTCTCTTCTGAGAGTTGTGTCAGACGTGTCTGCCGCCCTTTCTTCTGTGGCAGGAATCCCTCGAATGTGAATCTGTCACATGGAAGCCCTGAGCTGACAAGAGCTGGCACGAAGGCTGTCGCCCCCGGGAGCGTCTGCACCTCTATGCCTGCCGCCACCGCCTCGCGGACGAGGAAGAATCCGGGGTCAGAGATGCCGGGCGTCCCTGCGTCGGTTATGAGACATATTGTCTGTCCGCCCCTCAGACGCTCAACTATGCCGGCCGATGTGCCATGCTCATTGAACTTATGGTGGGCCATGAGCTGGCGGTGTATGTCGTAATGTTTCAGGAGAATGCCCGATGTGCGCGTGTCCTCACACAATATGAGGTCGGCCTCCTTCAGCAGGCGCACAGCGCGGAATGTCATGTCCTCCATATTGCCCACAGGAGTGGGCACAAGGTATAGTGTCCCCATATAGTCTTTTAGGTGGGTTCTGATGATTATTCCCCTGCGTCAGCGTGTCGGCAGGACAATTCGTCACCTCCAGCCTCTCCAATGGCTCTGGGGGGCGGGTACCCCACGCTCAGCCCGCCGCGGCCACCATCACCCCCAGCAGCCAGATGGATGCCGGTGGGAGACTCTCAGCGCCTCTTGCAGGGACTGTGACAGTGTATGTGGACTGGCATGGCCCACGTCTGCCAGAGGTGAATTAACTGACTACAAAAATACGCCATAAATCTGATACAAGCAAAAAAATAGTGGCTCTTCTTGGTATTTTTAAATTTTCTTTGTACTTTTGTCCGTAAATATACGGCTTGGTGATATCCCTCGCTGCGCTGCGCCCCCTTGCCGGCGGCTATTGGCGCGCCCCGCCGCTGAGGTTCCAGTCCAAGCCGTATGGCACACAGAACAGGCACCCCCACATATATAATAAAGAAAAAGAATGACAAACGAATCCCAGGGCGAGCACCGCCGCCAAGGCCGCATAGAGGTGATATGTGGCTCTATGTTCTCTGGCAAGACAGAGGAGCTTATCCGCCGCATGAAGCGTGCGAAGATAGCCCGCCAGCAGGTTGAGATATTCAAGCCTGCCATCGACACACGCTATAGCGACGAGGATGTCGTCAGCCATGACCACACCTCCATCCCCTCCACGCCTGTCGACTCGTCTGCGGCGATACTCCTTTTCTCAGAAGGCATGGATGTCGTGGGCATCGACGAGGCACAGTTCTTCGACAATGGCATAGTCGACGTGTGCAACAATCTGGCCAACAATGGCGTGCGTGTCATCGTGGCAGGCCTCGACATGGACTACAAGGGGGTGCCGTTCGGCCCTATGCCAGCCCTCATGGCCGTCGCCGACGATGTCATGAAGGTTCATGCCATCTGTGTCCGCTGTGGCTCTTTAGCCTATGTCAGCCACCGCATAGTCGATGTCGACAAGCGTGTGCTGCTCGGTGAGACGGGCGAGTACGAGCCCCTCTGCCGTGAGTGTTACCAGAAGGCCTTGTCCGGGCGTGATGCACAAGCCAGCGCCAGATAGCCCCACAGCACAATGGAGCCCCCCAACCGGGCAGCCCATGGCCGGACACAACCGACAACGACAACAACAACAAAGCTGACACGTTACCCCCCTCACACCAAACACACACTCCCTCTCAATATGAAACGGATACTCAACCTGATACTCTTCGCCGCGATATCACTCACAGCGGCAGCACAGCCAGCCTACACACACCCATGGCAAGGAAAGCGCATAGCATACTTCGGCGACTCGATAACTGACCCACGCGTGAAGGCAGGGACAAAGAAATGGTGGACCATGCTGAGCGAGTGGCTCCAGGCCACAAGCTACTGCTACGCCATAAGCGGACGGCAATGGAACGACATACCACGCCAGGCGGAGGCTCTAATGGCAGAGCACGGGCTGGACGTCGATGCCATTATCATCCTCATGGGCACAAACGATTATATCCACTCCGTGCCACTCGGCGAATGGTACAACATAGAGGAGAGGGATGTCGTCTACACCGAGAACAGGCAGCAGATGACACAGCGCCGCAAGCACCGCACTCTCTGCATCAACGACACGACATTCCGCGGACGCATAAACAAGGCGATGAAGATGATAAAGGATATGTTCCCGACAAAACAGGTCGTCCTGCTGACACCTATCCACAGGGCATACTTCAGCTCCAGCCCGACGAATATCCAGCCCGACGAGCTCTACCCAAACAGCATAGGGCTGTGGGTAGACAGCTATGTCGAGGCAGTCAAGGAGGCGGGCAACGTATGGGCGGTACCTGTGATAGACCTCAACGCCACAAGCGGGCTGTACCCCCTCGCCGACAGCCATGCGCAGTATTTCTCGCGTCCTGATGCTGACCGCCTCCATCCTAATGATGCCGGCTACACCCGCATGGCACGCACCATCTACTGCCAGCTCTCCGCCCTGCCATGCACATTAGAGTGACGGCCCGCGCGCGATAGCCCCCACACCCCCCGTTGGCAGAGGTGCTGGCGCGCACCACACGGCAGACAGAAAAATACCCCCTGACATGACACGACCCTGACAACGCCCCGCGTGACAGGCGAATGGAATATTCATCACTATCAATAACCCATTAAAACAACAACAATTATGAAAAAGTATGTATGCGACGTATGCGGCTGGGAGTATGACCCAGAGGTAGGAGTGCCAGAGGCAGGCATAGAGCCAGGCACAGCGTTTGAGGATCTCCCAGAGGATTTCGTATGTCCTCTCTGTGGTGTCGGCAAGGACGAGTTCTCTGAAGAATAAGGACGGCCTTACAGACGATACCGGAATCTGAACAGCAAGGCAGTGGAGAGGCGTAGCAATTTGCACACGCTCCCCCCACTGCCTTGAAACATTCTCATGGGATATCAGGCAAAACCTGTTTTGAACGGGCTAACTTATCATAAATAGTGCCTGTGTGGCAGGTTAATAACCAGCCCTCCCAGTGATTTAGTTCGCCAAAGCTTTTTACGGAAATCATATTACTCATTTTTATGATTGGCTACAGTCTATGTCCGCCTCAGATATGATATTTTCCCTTATGAAGAACTCTTTCACTGCCTGATTGAACTTTTCCCGCTCAAACTTCTTCACTTTGCCAGGGTATTTAAGTTCTTCCAGCACTTTCAAGAACGAGATGGCCAACACCCTGAGACATTCATTCTCGTCTTTTGCATTGAGATATGTCTCGAAATCCATGAAGAAATCAAAGGTTAGGCATTTATACATCCTCACTTCAGGAGTTATTGACCATGGTATTTTTACAATCTTGTCATCATAATATTTTGGACGTCTTAAATTGAAAAACTCGCTGAAGCCAGGAGATACACATACAAATCTGACAGACATCTCCTCTATCAAATCGGATCGGAATTCTGGCAAACCAATGGATAATACTCTGTCAAATATGCTAACAGCTTCTGAATGGTAACTAAATGTAGGAAATTCCTTGGACATTATTACTCCTAGTTTTAATTTCATATTTATTAATTCATTTTTTATAGGAATACATATTTTATAGTCTGATTTGCTAGTCAGCTGTAATTTAGACTTTAGTATATACGTTCTAATTGATATTCAACTAATCTGATTACCGTGTAAAGCATTTACTATGTAAAATACGACAATCGGTCAGCAGTGTGTTGAACACGCACAAAAAGTGTTCTTTTAAATAGTGAAATGTTTTTAATGAAAACGTTTGTTACCAGGAGGTAACTATTGGTGTTCTACAAAATACCTGATTAACATTATCTTTTCTTGTATCAATATTTCCGTTTTTGTTCCATAAAATATAGGTTTCATATTAAAATTTGTATTTTCATATGAATTATCGCTGTATCGCTTTTCTCCTTGGGTCGTCTCTCCATATTTCCAGACATCTCCCTTTTTCATATAAACCATTTCATTGTTCCTTACATTTCTATAATATCCATCTTGTTTTGCTAATAATTAATACGTAAAACCATTCCCCGGTCTGTCTTTCAGAGCCAATCTCTGCATTTGTTCCTCTTGTTTGCTGAGAATTTTATCTGCAAAGACTCCGAACGCAGCAACGCCATAAGCAACAGGTATCAGGACATTATCTGCTACGCCAACTCCTGTAATATCGTCGACTGCGAGTCCCACAGAGATGGCGGTAGCATGCTGGAATGCGCTGTAATCCCATTGCGCCTTCTTTATGGCCTTGTTAGCAGCAGCATCATCATACGTAGAATTTGACACACTGCCTCCGCCACCGGCCGTTGTGGTCCAATGGAAATCAAATTTCCAGTTACTGCCTTTTCCTACAGCACCTACAGCAAGTCCCGCAGACAGATATGGAGTGCTTATTCCACCAGCAAACACAACACTTCCGGGAGTGGCAATGCCTGCTCCCACTACACCTCCCATAATCGCACCAAAGCCCACACCTAAATATGTGGTGACAGACTTGTAGTTCCATTGGAAAGGATTCAGTTCTCAGCTATTAGCCACGGCTCCTCCTATATAAGCACCAACGATTGCGCATATAATTCCCAATAGAGACTCTCCATTCTCGTCCACATAACACAGCGGGTTGTTCATGGCATACGAGAAACGGTTGAAGTTCTGGGGCATGTAAGGCTCCTGGACATTCGGGTCGGGAGAGAGGAACCTACCCAACACAGGGTCATACAAACGTGCGTTACTTTCCCCGCTTCGCGACAGTGACCGATGGTTCATATTGATGAGGCCGAACTGTGCCAGATGCTCGTGGCCAGTATAGCCTCGGCCCAAGAACAAGACGGGTTGTTGGTCAGGCGCATATACCTCATGGGTCTCAGGGTCACGCAAGCGTCCCCAGGCATCGCAGCTCAACTCCTGGACGACAGTGCCGTCCCCGCATCATCATAGCTGCCCGAGATATAGCTTCTCTATTCAGATTGCTTACAGTCTATGTCTGCCTCAGATATGATATTTTTCTTTATAAAGAAGTTTTTCGCAGTCTGGTTGAACCTTTCTTTCTCAAACGTCTTCACTTTTCCAGGATATTTAAGCTCTTCCAGCACTTTCAAGAACGAGATGGCCAATACCCTAAGACATTCCTTCTCGTCTTTTGCATTGAGATATGTCTCGAAATCCATGATAAAATCAAATATAAGATGTTTATACAGCCTTATCTCTGGAGTTGGTGAAGCTTGTGACTTTATTGTCTTGTCATCATAAAATTTCGGACGTTTCGCTTTAAAAAACTCACTGAAACCTGGTGACACACATACAAAGCCGACACACATTTCTTCTATTAAATCAGATTTGAAACCAAAAAATGCTTCTGAAATCAAATCCTCAAATAAGAAAAGAGCATTTTTATAAAGCCCTTCAATTTCAACAGTTATTGTTATACTTAATGATACTTTCATACGAAAATTAATTGTGCCGTTTTTGGTTATTTCGGCGTTATTTGATTTGTTATTAATACATTTTGAGCCAATGGCACAAAAAGAGAGAGCACTCACCTTGGGAGCAAGTGTAAGGTTGATATTTTAGCAATTTCGTTCTAAAAGCATATAAGAATAACATTCCTTTGAAGATTCTTCTTTCGAGATAGCCCTTGTGTTCATCACTATCTCCTTTTTGATGCGATTGCCCGCATTGTCATAACTGTATTTGATATTTTGTCCAAATACGATGCATGGCATTACGGACATAAAGAATATGATTGCTGTTTTTTCATGGATTTAGATTTCATGTTTAACATCATCTATCATTTCTTTCGTCGGGAACTTATTTCCATCGCCTACCATAGACAATTATGGCATTTTCCTTTACAAGCATTGACTATGATGTTTGGCCGATTGTCGGTTTCGTAAGCTGCTGAATAACAAGCCATTGTCTATATTTACAACATCAAGCCTCCTCGCCATCCTTTCATATCACAGACAAAAAGATGGTAAAGCCGTGGCAACGATGCAACAAAGATAACAATAAAAACTGAGATACGTGTAACTTTCAATGGATATTTTTCAATTTTTACTGTCCGGTAAAACTTTATGATAAGTTGCGATTCTTTTACCGGACAGCC
>OBLI01000274.1_pt1 | contig 55765 bp, 59 predicted proteins | sample 1519701 | NCBI WGS metagenome assembly OBLI01 (sample SAMEA3663005, study PRJEB22513) | pig gut metagenome | biome: pig gut; feature: pig-associated habitat; material: faeces | place: France | collected 2012
AAGTTGACCCCGCAACCTTGCAGTTCCCTCTGGCAGAAACCGCCACCATCAAGGGCCTGACCAACTTCCCCGCCGGCACCGAGTCCGAGCCGAACAACCGCACCATCTTCAAGCGGCTGGAGGAGCAGACCAACGTCCATGTGGAGTGGAAAACCATTCAGGGCGACCAGTGGGGCGAGAAGATTGCGCTTGAAATGGCCAATGTCAAAACCCTGCCCGACTTCGTGTTCAACGCCGGTTTTGGCGATACCGATCTGCTGAAATACGCCAAGCAGGGTGTCATCATCAATCTGGAAGAATACATTGAAAAGTATATGCCCAACCTGTGCAAGGTCTTCGAGCAGGCTCCTGAGTACAAAGCCATGTGCACCGACGAAAACGGTCACATCTGGGCGCTGCCCTGGATTGAGCAGCTGGGCTACGAAAAGACCGCCATCCAGACCGTGGGCAACATGAGCTTCATCAACACCGCATGGCTGGATTACCTGAATCTGGAAATGCCCACCACCGTAGACGAGTTTGAGCAGGTGCTGATTGCCTTCCGGGACAACGCTGCCGACCTCAAGTCCCACTTCGGTATCGAGGGCGATATCATCCCCATGTCCTGCATTATGAACGACGGCGACCAGGATCCCTGCATTCTGATCAACGGTTTCGGCGAAGGCTACGGCGATCCCGACCGGGGCCGTCATATCGCGGTAACGGACAACAAGGAAGTTATCTGCGTTGCTAACACCGAGGGCTTCAAGAAGGGTATTGCCTGGCTCCATGAGCTGTATGCCCAGGGTCTCATCGATCCCGAAGCCTTCACTCAGGAATGGTCTACTTATGTTGCCAAGGGCAAATCCGGCCGCTACGGCGTCTGCTTCTCCTGGGATGTAGCCAATATCGCGTCTCTGGAGGGCTGGGAGCCTCTGCCCGCACTGACCGCCGATGTCAAGAACATCACGCCTCAGAATGGTTCCTACACCTCCGGCTTTGACCGCGGCCGCTGCGTGGTCACCGCTGCTGCCAGCAATCCCGCTCTTGTCTGCGCATGGCTGGATCAGATGTACGATCCCATCCAGTCTCCTCAGAACAACTGGGGTACCTATGGCGAGGATGATGATTTCGACATCTTTGAAATGAGCACCAATGCAAACGGTGAACCCATGCTGAAGCACGCGCCTCTGGGCGACGCTTCTCCCGTGGAAGTCCGGGAAGCCGAGAGCGTCAACGGCCCCCTCGCCATTCTGGACAGCTACTACGACGTGTATGTCACCTGCCCCGATGACGCTCAGTACCGTTTGGACTGGATCAAGGACATCTACACTCCTGACATGAACCACAAGTATGTTTACCCCAATGTGTTCATGAGCACCGAGGACACCAAGAAGATTTCCGATCTGTCGGCGGATATCTCCAAGTGCATCAATACCGCCAAGGCAGACTGGGTCATGAACGGCTTTACCGACGCGGACTGGGATAAGCTGCAGTCTGATCTGGATGCCTATGGCCTGAAGGACTATCTGGCGATCTTCCAGAAATATCTCGATGCCTACTACGCATGACTTCCCCATCCCTGCCCCCGATAAGGGGGCAGGGAACGAAGCCTATCTTCTGTGTTTTGACGAAAACCTGCGTTGCTGGGTTCTCATCAAAGCACAGAAACCCTTCTGTGCACCTGCACCCGAAAGGAGCATCTCTATGACCAGTAAAAAATTACAGCGCGCCCGGGATTTTGAAAAGAAATACAGTCCCTATGTGGCTTCAGAGCTGCCAAAGTTCCATGTCACTGCCCCCATCGGCTGGATCAACGATCCCAACGGCTTTGCCCCCTACAAAGGGGAGTATCATCTGTTTTACCAATATCATCCCTACGATGTGAAATGGGGCCCCATGCACTGGGGGCATGTGAAAACCACGGATTTTGTGAAATGGGAGCGGCTTCCCGCTGCTCTGGCCCCGGATATGGACTACGATAAGGATGGCTGCTTCTCCGGCGGCGCAGTGGAAATGCCCGATGGGCGGCACCTGCTGATGTATACCGGCGTGCGCAACGTCCGCCAGAAGAATGGTAAAATCGATTCTTTCCAGACCCAGTGCATCGCCATTGGTGACGGCGTGAACTATGAAAAGTATGAGGGAAACCCCGTCATCCGCAGTGAGGATATTCCCGAAAACGGCAGCGTTCACGATTTCCGCGACCCCAAGATCTGGCGGGAGGACGGGATGTACTACATGGTGGTGGGCAACCGTACACCGGATACCAGCGGCAGCATTCTTCTCTATCGCAGTGAGGATGCTATCCACTGGGAATTTGTGAACAAGCTGGCTTCCTGCCACAACCAGTACGGCAAGATGTGGGAATGCCCGGACTTTTTCCAGTTGGATGGCAAGTATGTCCTGCTGACCAGTCCCCAGGAGATGAATGCCGTTGGCCTGGAATTTCACCCCGGCAACGCCAATGTGTGCATCATCGGTGACCTGAATGAGCAGAGAAATCATTTGCTCCGGGACAATGTGCAGGCCGTTGACTACGGCATGGACTTCTACGCCATGCAGACCCTGGAAACCTATGACGGCCGCCGGGTGATGATCGGCTGGATGCAGAACTGGGAAACCTGCGGCAGTCACCTGCCGGAACAGCGCTTCATGGGTCAGATGACCCTGCCCAGAGAGCTGCACATTCGCAACGGCAGACTGTGCCAGACGCCTGTCCGGGAGATTGAAAACTACCGCATCAACAAGGTTGCCTATCAGAATGTGATGATGACCGGTGAAACCTCCCTGCAGGGCATCAACGGCAGATTTATTGACATGACGGTAACCGTCCGTCCGGGCAACGAAGCCTCCATGTACCGCTGGTTCAAGATCAATGTGGCCCGGGACGGGGAGCATTGCACCTCCATCCGCTTCAAACCCGCCACCAATATTGTCCGTATTGACCGCACCCAGAGCGGCCTGCCCTGCGATATCGTCAACGTCCGGGAGTTCCCGGTGTTTGCGGGAAATGGAGAGCTGAAGCTGCGGCTGATTATGGACCGGTACAGCCTTGAGGTCTTTGTAAACGACGGCGAGCAGGCTGCCACCAGCGTCATCTACACCCCGCTGGACGCGAAATCCATCAGCTTCTCCTGCGACGGAACCGTGCTGATGGATGTGGAAAAATATGATCTTGTGGTAGAGTAAGGTGTTCCTATGACAAATCAGGAACGCAGAGACGCGCACCTTGCCTACATTGCGGATGAAGCTGTATTCAAAGAGCTGATCAGAGCCAGAGCTCTGGTACAGGAGCTAAACGCCACCGACCGAACCGACGAGGACGGTATCCACAAGCTGGTGCAGGAATTGATGGGGACAGAGCAGATTCCTTACATCGTTCCCCCCTTCTACTGCGACTACGGAAACCATATTTCCGTGGGGAACAATGTGTTTATCAATTACAACTGCACCCTGCTGGACGTGGGGAAGATCACCATTGGCGACAACTGTATGCTGGCACCCAATGTGGCAATTTACACCGCCGGACATCCCCTGCATCCGGACAGCCGGAACAGCGGATATGAGTACGGCATGGATGTGACCATTGGGAACCATGTGTGGATCGGCGGAAGCGTGGTGATTACCCCCGGTGTTCGCATCGGAGACTGCTGCGTGATTGGCGCGGGCAGCGTGGTGACAAAGGACATCCCTGCATGGAGCCTTGCTGCCGGAAACCCCTGCCGGGTGATCCGCACCATCACCGAGGCAGACAGAAAGTTCTATTTTAAGGATAAAGAATTTGACGAGACCGCTTGGGAACAGGTCAGAAAGGAAGGAATCCATGAAACAGTTTGATGTAGTGGCTCTGGGCGAGCTTTTGATTGACTTTACAAAAAACGGCGTCAGCAATCAGGGCGATGGTCTGTTTGAAGCCTGTCCCGGCGGCGCACCCTGCAATGTGCTGGCCATGCTGCGAAAGCTGGGTAAGTCCTGCGCCTTTGTGGGAAAGGTCGGCGACGATATGTTCGGCAGCCTGCTGCAGCATACCATTCTGGAGGCAGGTATCAATGCGGAGCATCTGATTATGGATCCCAAAATCCCCACCACGCTGGCCTTTGTCCAGACCTTCCCCAACGGCGACCGGGACTTTTCCTTCTATCGCAAGCCCGGCGCGGATATGATGCTGACTGCCGATGAACTGCCGGAGGAAACCATCGCCAATGCCCGGATTTTCCATTTCGGCACCCTGTCCATGACCCACGAGGGTGTCCGGGCTGCGACGGTCAAGGCGGTAGGGCTGGCGAAGGAGGGCGGCGCGCTGATCTCCTTCGACCCCAATCTCCGTCCCCCTCTGTGGGAGGATTTAGAGGAAGCCAAGCGGCAGATCGCCTGGGGACTTTCCCAGTGCGATATTCTGAAAATTGCCGACAATGAGCTGGAATTCATGACCGGAGAAACCGACTTCTGCAAGGGCGCTGCCATTCTACAGCAGAAGTACCCCAACATCAAGGTTCTCAACGTCACCGCCGGCGCCGACGGAAGCTACTCCTTCTATGGCGAGGAGGAGCCGGTATTTGTACCCTCCTTCAAGCTGGGCGGCACCATTGAGACCACCGGCGCCGGCGACACCTTCTGCGCCAGCGTACTGAATTTTGTGCTGGAAAACGGTATTGCCTGTTTGACTCCCGAAGATCGGGAGACTATGCTCCGCTTTGCCAATGCGGCAGCCTATATTGTCACCACCCGGAAGGGCGCCATCCGCGCTATGCCGGAGCGCAGCGAAGTGGAAGCTCTGCTGGCAGCAAATTAAGAAAATCTCAAAGCATTTCATTAAGGCGGAACGCAGCTATCATGAAAAGGGTCGGAATATCCGACCCTTTTTCCGAAAGAGAAAGGAAGGCAGTTGCCATGGAGAAATCCGTTTTTGCCACCCGGCTGAATCCTTGCTATGAGGAACTGAAATGGCTCTATTGTGAGCTTTACCATAATGATAGGGAAGCATTTGATTACTTTGTTCAGATGCTGGAGACACAGTGGAATGCCCGAAAGGATGCCCTGCGGGCCATCGACGAAAAGCGTCTGGCGGAGCCGGATTGGTATCGCTCCAACAAGCTGCTGGGTATGATGATGTACCCTGCCAACTTCGGTGGAACCTTGAAGGGCGTGCAGGAAAAGCTGCCCTATCTCACGGAATGCGGCATCAACTATCTGCACCTGATGCCCCTGCTGGATTCCCCCAAAGGCAAGTCCGATGGCGGCTATGCCGTATCCGACTTCCGGAAGGTTCGACCAGACTTAGGCACCATGGAGGATCTGGCGGAACTGGCAGATGCCTGCCACGAAAAAGGCATGGTGCTGTGCCTGGACTTTGTGCTGAACCACACCAGCGAGGAACACCCCTGGGCAAAGGCTGCCCGAGCCGGTGATCCGGTGGCCAGAAGCCGCTATTTCTTCTACGATAACTGGGATATCCCCAAGGAATTTGAAAAGACCGTGCCCCAGGTATTTCCCACCACCGCCCCCGGTAACTTTACGCAGCTTCCGGATGGTCAGATTGTCATGACCTCCTTCTATCCCTTCCAGTGGGATTTAAACTATGCCAATCCCATGGTCTTCAACGACATGGTGGAGAACCTGCTGTTCCTTGCCAATCAGGGTATGGATGTAATCCGGCTGGATGCTGTACCCTATATCTGGAAGGAGCTGGGCACCGATTGCCGTAATTTGCCCAAGGTGCATACGCTGGTTCGCATGATGCGTTTGGCTGTCCAAATCGTCTGTCCCAGTGTTCTTCTGCTGGGTGAGGTGGTCATGGAGCCGAAAAAGGTCGCTCCCTATTTCGGCACTGTGGACAAGCCTGAGTGCGATATGCTTTATAACGTTACTACCATGTGCACCACCTGGCACACCGTTGCCACACGGGACGCAAGGCTGCTGAAACGGCAGATGGAACAGGTCTGCGCACTGCCCGAAACCTGTCTGTTCCAGAACTATCTGCGCTGCCACGATGACATCGGCTGGGGCCTGGATTATCCCTGGCTGGAACAGTTCGGCATCACGGAAGTCGCCCACAAAAAATATCTGAACGACTGGTTCACCGGAAAGCTCCCCGAAAGCCCGTCGAAAGGCGAATTGTACAACGATGACCCCCGGCTGGGGGATGCCCGCTTGTGTGGAACCACAGCATCGCTGACGGGTTTGGAAAAAGCGGCAGAAGAAAAAGACGATGCGCTGATGGAGCAGTCCCTGCTGTGTTTCTGGATGCTTCATGCATGGATGTTCAGCCAGAGCGGTATCCCAGTTTTGTATAGCGGTGACGAGGTTGCTCAGTTTAACGACAATGACTACAAAGCTGACCCGGAGAAAAAGAACGACAGCCGCTATCTGCATCGCGGTGATTTCGACTGGGAGAAAGCGGCACTGCGGACGGACCTTTCTACGGTACAGGGAAAAGCCTTTTCTTTCCTGCGCAAACTGGAAACCATCCGCGCGGAACACCCTGCCTTCCGAGCAGATGCAAAAGTGACAGTTCTGGATACCGGCTGCGACGCCGTCCTGGGCATTTCCCGGAAGTACAATCAAGAGGAATTGCTGCTGCTGTTCAATTTCTCAGAAAAGCCTGTCACTTATAATTTGGGCGATGGAGAAGCCGTGAATCTGATATTCGGAGGTACGGAAGATTTGCGTAATATGGAATTGACCGGATACGGTTTTCGATGGCTGGCGCGTTAAGAAGCGGATGTGATCGCAGCTTCCGGCACCGGAACACATAACGCACGAATGTTCCGTGTTCTTCCATACGCGCGTCAAAGAGAATCCCACAGACTTTCCTCTCCCTGATAGAGGATTGACTGTGGGATTTTTGCGTTTTGAAAGGAATGCCCGCAAACCATTTTCAATTTGTGGGTACTCATTTCAAAACGCATCTGGGAATCCAAAGGGACGGCAGTTCCTTTGGCTCGGGGTTTCCAATAGGGGCGAGGAGCGCCCTGTTGGCTGAGGATTCCAAAGGGGACAGCGTTCCCTTGGCAGTGGTTTCCAAAGGCGGCGGCGCTGCCTTGGCAGGAAGAATCCAAAGAAACCGGCGGTTTCGTGGCACACGACTTTGTTTGCAAAGTCTAGTGTGTTATACCTTTGGCGACCGCTGACGCTGGAAAGGGGGTGTTTCCTTACAGAACACAACCTTTCCAGTGGCAGCAGAACAGGTGGATTTTGGCGCGCCACGCGCTGAAATTCAGGATTTGCCCCTCGGCAAAATCCGCCTGTTCGGGTGTAGGTGGTGTCGCGAAATGGAAAGGCAAAGCAAAGCGGAGCCTTGAAATGGAGCGGCATCACCGGGGGAGCCAGAGGTATATCAAGCCCCCGTCCCGCCGCAGCGACGCTACTCTCTCGCGCTACTCCTCAAATGAAATCACCGTTTCTTTCGGCAGCTTCTCATTCCGACAGTTCAGAAGATATGATATCGCATATTTGGCTAACGGCTGAGAAATCATTTTATCCCAGTCTGCCAGCCGAATGATCTGCGCCGTTTTGTTTTCAAAGTCAAACTGAATCTCGCCCCACTCGCCGTCGCTGTCTGCCTGATACAGGTAGGTCGCGGCGGCGATTTTTTCTTTTCGCCTTTTCTGAGATTTGCGTTTCAGCACGATTGCGTGAAAGAGGCCATCCTCTATCAGCAGCTGCGTCAGCTTTTGCACTGCTTTCTTGTAAGCCCGCTCCGCACCGCTGGCTGTGGAGCCTTCAAACATCGCCGCCAGATCCTCCCATGTGGGACGGTACCGCATGGGCAGCACACAGCGGCAGTCCATGCAGGCTGCCATGCGCCGCTCTATCAGAATCTGAGAACGGTAATCCAGTTTGTTATGTGCCCGCCGGACAGCACCACCCCAGGAACTGTCCCAGAGCGTTACACCGTACACGCCACCGGCATCCCGGCTTAAATCCTCACCGGTGTCCTCAGTGATATACTCGTCGAAATCCTCGCTGAATTCCTTGTCGTGCTCACGGAGAATAGTATCATAGATAGAAACGTTGCCTCGATTTTTGCGAGCTGCGGTGAGATAATCCTCCGCCGTCTTTTTGGTGCAACCGGTTTTCTCCATGAATGCCGCAATGGTTTTCCTCCGGGAGTCCCTTGCCTTGTTGTAAAGCCACGCAACGCCCCGGACGGTTTTGTACTCGTCCAGATTTTTGAAGGAGCCGGATTCCTCATAGCGGCGGCAGTTCAGGATGGCGTTGCCGATGTCATAGTAGGCGTAGGTCAGAAAGTCTGCACCCTTATCAGGATCGTATTCCGGGCAGCACTCCACAATCGCTGCTACGCAGTTCATCTTGTAATCCGGCAGGCGAACCGGGTCGTAAGCGTACAACCCCTCCCGGTGGAAGAATCTGTAAATCCGTCCGTTCAGAATTTTCTCGATGTGGTGGAGATAAATGCAGACATACAGAAGATTGTGCTCCCGGTTTGCCATGACGATGTATTGATTGATATCCTCAACCGCCAGCGGCTCCGGCGATATCTGAAGGGCGTGTTCCGCCTCAAACCGGGTCACGTTCTTTTCCAGACACTGGAAACCATATTTGGTGGTGTACCTTTCTGCTAACTTGGGCATGGGACACCTCCTTCCTCTGTTTCAAAATCACAGGAGAGCTTTGGCTTCCGCCTCCAAGGCATCCAGCTCCATCTCCTGAATGTATTTCCCATTGGCGTAACGGACGCTATGCTCAGCCCTCTGCATTTTATCTTTCGCCAGCTTCTTCATCAGCTTTGCAAGCTCTGGATCGATACGATTTCTTTTTATCCGACGATTAATGGAGTTCATGCGTTTTTTATAAAGCGCGATATAGGGATGATCCTTAGCGCTCTCCCGTTCCTTTCGGCCTTTCAGATTCCCAACCTGTCTGCAGCTTCTGTGCCGCTTATCTCCGGGAGCATAGCCGTTGCAGTATTTTGTTGGTCTGGCATTGATGGTCAGAAACCAGCGCCCGCAGGTTCGGCACTTCTTGGGAGCGTGTCCCACACACAGTCCTTCATACAGATCAGAGCGGAACATACCCACGAAGGTCACATAAAGCATTCTCTTGACGATGATTGGTGTCATGCTGTCAGGACGCTGAACAGTTGTGTATTGCAGCGTGGCGTTTGTCATTGCCATCCAGCTGTCGCCTTCTGCAAAGTTTTCAATCTCCGGGAAGCACCTGCCGAAAAGGGCCGCAATATTCTCCGGTGTCCGTTTGAACTCCGGGGCGTTGAGCTTTTCTGCAAAAGCAGTCATGGTCCTCTGATATTCTCCCAAGGAGTAATACAGATTTCCCAGCATTGCCAGAATCCGCAGATGCTTCCTACCTGCTTCGTACTGCGGGTCAGCAAGTGCCGTTACAGAGCTGATTCCAAATGCAGCGGTATACGCATTGGCACTGACGAGGGATTCTTCCGAGAACACCCGATCAATCCGTTCTGCGGCATTGGGTAGCTCTACATAGGAGAACGGTTTCACATCTTTCAGAAGCTCTGCCATCTGCTTTACACTCTCCCTGGCCGCCGGGAGCAGAGCCGGATCGCCACAACCGGCATTGAATGTTCCCAACAACGCATTCAGAAGCGAGCAATAGATTCCCAGCTTGTCAAGCACTTCTGCCGGTACATTCAGCGCATCACATCCTATGGTTCCACAGGGAAAATTCTTGTCCCCATAGATTGTCGTCTTCTGCCAGAAGTCCAGAGATAATACTTCGTGTTTCATAAACGCCTCCATTTTTTGTTTTCGCTCATTATAGTACATATGTTCTATAATTGAAAGAGGGTTTATCCTGTTTTTTGAAATGGGCTTGTCCTGCGATTAGCCTGTTTTTTGAAAATTTCCCCATAACCATAGTGAGGAGGTAAAATGCCTGTTGAGCCGGCGGGCATTTTCCTCCCTAATATTTTTATGGAGGCAAGATAATGCGCGTATTTGAAACCATCAAGGCAGCCGTCCCATTGCGGCAGGCTGCCGAACACTATGGGCTGCGGGTACTGTCAAACGGCATGACCTGCTGCCCATTCCACGAGGACAGGCACCCCAGTTTGAAGCTGAATGAGGATTACTTCTTCTGCTTCGGTTGTGGAGCCAGCGGGGATGTCATTGACTTCACCGCAAGGCTATTCGGCATCAGCCTTAAGGATGCCGCAGAAAAACTCGCCGCTGATTTCGGCATCGATCCCAGACCGCCGGTGCAATCGGGTATTCCCAACTGCCACGCAGAGCCATCCCACGATAGGGAGTGGCTTTGCATTTCTGTTCTGCGGGACTATTTGCGGCTGCTGCGTATCTGGCATCTGCGGTATTGTCCTGAGAAGCCGGGAGATTCCATCCATCCCCGCTTTGCCGAGGCGATGAAGGCGTTTCCAACGGTCAATCACCTTATGGACTGTCTGCTGAGAAATGATTTGCTTCTGGCGAAACAGACAGCGGAGGTACTTTGCCGGGAGGGGTATATCCAGCAACTGTCCGAATATCTCGGGACACTGTCTGAGAAAGAGAGGGACTGTGCATGAGTGGTACACCGGAGTGGATGGATGACAAGGGGAAAATCATCGAGCACAAATACTGCCAGTGCTTTCTGGAACAGCACCCCCTGCTCAGCAAGGGAGAGGACTTTTTCACCACAGAGGGCATCGTTACCGACAAAGACCGGCTCCTGCGGGATGTGTTCGATGATATCAAGGAACACCTGACCGGCGGGCTGGTGACGAAAGCCAAAAATCTGCTGGAAGCCATCCGCATGGAGTGCTATGACCGTGGGGAACTGGAAAAATATCAGGATCGTATTTTTCTCGCAAATGGAACCTTATTTCTGGACGGCAGATTTGTGGAGGAAAAGGGCTTTTGCCTGAACCGTCTGCCCATCTCCTACAATCCCAACGCACCTCAGCCGGAGGTCTGGCTGCGGTTTCTGTCTGAACTTCTGGAGCCGGAGGATATTCTGACCTTGCAGGAATATATGGGCTACTGCCTGATTCCCTGCACCCGGGGGCAGGTGATGCTGCTCATTAAGGGCAACGGCGGCGAGGGCAAGTCCCGGATTGGTGTGGTGATGCACACCCTGTTCGGCGCCAACGCCAAGAACGGCAGCATCGACAAGGTGGAAAACAGCGCCTTTGCCCGGGCGGATTTGCAGCATGTGCTGGTGATGGTGGACGACGACACCAAAATGGAGGCCCTGTCCTCCACCCATTATGTGAAGTCCATCATCACAGCGGAAACGCCTATGGATTTGGAGCGGAAGAAGGAACAGAGCTTTCAGGGGGATATGTATGTGCGCTTTCTGGCCTTCTCTAACGGCGATCTGGAAGCCCTGTACGATAAGTCGGAAGGTTTCTTCCGTCGGCAGCTGATTTTGCAGACCAGGCGAAAACCGCCGGGCAGAGTGGACGACCCGTATCTGTCTGACAAGCTGAAACAGGAGGCGGAGGGCATCTTCCTCTGGTGCCTGGAGGGGCTGAAACGGCTGCAAGCCAACAGCTACCGCTTCACGGTTAGCCAGAAGGCGGCGGAGAACAAGGAGCACGCCAAGCGGAACGCCAACAACCTGGTGGAATTTCTACAGTCCGAGGGGTACATTCAGCTGAAAGCGGACAGCACCATCACCTCCCGGGAGTTGTACGCCATCTATCAGATGTGGTGCGAGGACAACGGCTATCGCCCCATCGCCCAGCGGTCAGTAAGCAGCTACCTGAAAAGCCATCTGGAGGACTACAATCTGGAAGCCAGCAACAAGATCACCAACAAATCCGGCAAGCAGGTCAACGGCTTCTGGGGCATTCAGGCGCTGACCGCTCCAATTATTCTCTGATGTGGAAAACATCCATCCCGATCCATCCCAAGCATCCCCGGGATAGATAGGATGGATGGGGATAGAGGATTTTGGATTCAACAGAAAAATGAAGGAGAAAGAATATGAAAAAGTACACAGGGCAGGAGTGGGCGTTCTTCCGCAACCGGGTGGGTCGCGTCCAGTTCAATTCCGTATGCCGCAGCTGCCGAAACCGCTGCAAGCAGAGCTTCCGGGCAGAGATTCTCTCTTGCCGGCGGTATGAAAGCAGAAAACAGCCGCAGGAAGCATCTGACATCAACACGGATTTCCCAAGGCTTGTGGAAACGGGAAAATGATACACGAAATCGCAGCAGTTTTTCACCCAATCGCACTGGTGGGAAGGGTGAAGCCACTGCACGGTTTCGTGTTTTTCTATGCCGTTTCAAAGAATCCATTCCGAAACAGAAAAAGCAAACAAGGCATCATTGATGCAGACATCATGGGAGCCATTTCCATTGGCTCCAAATCTAAATCTACAATGAAAGAGGTATTTTTATGAATGTGAAAAATGAAATCAAAAGTATCATCGTCCGCTCCGGCATGACCATGCAGCAGGTTGTTGACCTGCTGTCCGACGAATACGGCTGGAGCGACAGCATTTCTAACTTCTCCAACAAACTCGCTAGGGGTTCCCTGCGCTACCGGGAGGCGATTCAGCTTGCTGATGTGATGGGGTATGATCTCGTCTGGCAGAAACGGAGGGATACCTGATGGAAAAAGCCCAATATGCCATCCTGCGCTTTGCCAAGTACAAAGGGCCGGAGATTGGGCGCATTGAAGCCCATGACGAGCGCACCAAGACAGAATACGCCAGCAACCCGGATGTGGACACCAGCCGCAGCAGGATGAATTTTCATCTGGTGAAACCCCACCGCTCCTACCGGGCGGAGGCAGAAAACCAGATTTCCGAGGCCGGATGCCGTGCCCGGAAGGACAGCGTCCGGGTGGTGGAAACCCTGATTACCGCCAGCCCGGAGTTCTTTCAGGGCAAGAAGCCCCGGGAGGTAAAGGAGTTCTTTGAATACGCCTTTGAATTCATCCAGAGCAAACAGTCTCCCGAGACAATCATATCCGCTGTGGTGCATATGGACGAGAAAACGCCCCATATGCACCTTTGCTTTGTCCCGCTAACCCCGGACGGGCGACTTCCTGCCAAGGACATTATCGGCAATAAAAGGAAGCTGACCCAGTGGCAGGATGAGTTCTGGAAGCACATGGTCAAGAAGTATCCGGATTTCGAGCGTGGGGAATCTGCCAGTGAAACCGGGCGTGACCATGTTCCACCGAGGGTGTTCAAGGAGATGACCCGTCTGACCAAGCAGAAAGCCAAGCTAGAAGAATTGCTTGCCGACGTAAATGCGTTCAACGCAAAGGGCAAGGCGGCAGAGATCGGAGTGCTGCTGGACAAGTATATTCCCGCTGTGGAGCAGATGCACACCACACTGAAAAAATACAGTGTGGCCTTCACAACCACGGCTGCTGAGAACAAAAAGCTGAAAAAGGAAAATGAACAGTTGGAGCAGTCTCTGGATGAAGCCAGGCAGGAAAGTACTTTGAAGAAGCTGGCGGATGCCAAGCTGCATCGGGATTATGAGGATGCTCTGGCCCTGCTTGACCGGATTCCGAAAGAGGTGCTGGCGGAGTACGCACACAAACCGCAGCCGCAAAAAAACGAAAAGAAACACAATCGATAATTGAGGAAAAAGGAGATTTGCCTATGGGATATAGCCGCAAGGATGTAGAAGCAACGAAGAAGATGGCAAAGAAATTTGTCCGATATCAGGAGGGTGCCGAGCTGTACAGCTTGGGACTGACGAAATTTCAGGAACTGGCAAAGGAGGCGAAAGCGGTTTATAAAATCGACAAGGTTGTGCTTGTGAACTGCGAAATATTGGATCAGTACCTTGAAACATTCCGTGTTGCATAATCTGCGGAATAAAATTTAACAGAACAGATTTTTTCATCGAAGGGCTCGGTACAGTGTTGACTTTTTGTCATACAATAAGTATAATGTTGTCGTGGAGGTGTGAGGACAGCTATGGCAGATATGGGAAGACCGAAGTCAGAACATTCAAAGAGAAAAATACTGAGTGTTCGCATTGGGGACGCCCTGTATCAGCAGATTTGTTCTTACGCTGAACAACACAATACGAGTGTGACAGAAGTTGTCTTGCAGGCATTGGAGAAATTCTTATCCAAACCTGAATAGTATCGAGCCCTTCTTCATTTTGGAGGAGGAATTGATATGGCAAAGGCAAGAAAAGATTTGCGGGGAAGAGCCCTGCGAAAAGGAGAGATGCAGCGAAGCTCCGACAAGCGGTATGTATACAGCTATACGGACCCACTTGGACGGCGCAAGTATCTGTATGCAAATGACCTTGTGACCCTCAGGCAGAAGGAAGCAGAGTTAACCAAAAATCAGTTGGATGGTTTGGATATTTATGTTGCCGGAAAAGCAACGGTGAATTTCGTGTTTGACCGGTACATGAGCCTGAAAACCAATCTCAGACAGACTACCAGAAGCAATTACCTGTACATGTATGACCGCTTTGTTCGTGATACTTTTGGCAACAAGAAGATAGCGGACATCAAGTTCTCAGATGTGCTTCAATTCTATAACTGTCTGTTGGACGAACAGGATATTCAGATCAATACACTGGAAAGCATTCACACGCTTCTGCATCCGACATTTCAACTGGCGGTTCGTGACGACATCATCCGCAACAATCCAACCGATGGCGTTATGGCAGAGGTCAAGAAAAATTATGACCATAACACCGGTGTTCGACACGCGCTGACCATTCCACAGCAGCGGGCGTTTATGGAGCATATCGCCAATCACCCGGTTTACTGTCACTGGTGGGCATTGTTCACCATCCTTTTGGGGACAGGTTGCCGCATTGGGGAAGCATTGGGACTTCGCTGGGAAGACCTGGACTATGAGAACCGTGCAATCAGCATCAATCATAGCCTGGTGTATTACCCGGTAGGCGATAGCCGCACCTCTGTGCAGCATATCTCGAAGCCAAAAACAAAGGCCGGTGAACGCACAATCCCGATGCTCGACTCTGTGAAGGACGCCTTTGAGATGCTGTGGGAGGAGCAGCAGGAGAACGGCTGGAACGACGTGGAGATTGACGGTATGCACGGATTTATCTTCTGCAACCGTTTCGGGAATGTCCCGAATCCCCAATCTGTAAACCGGGCAATCAAGCGGATTGTTGCCGATTACAATGCCAGTGAGGAAGTCAACGCCAAGAAGGAACACCGGGAAGCCGTCATGCTGCCTGACTTTTCAGCGCACCATCTGCGTCACACATTCTGCACAAGGCTTTGCGAACAGGAGACCAACCTGAAGGTCATCCAGTCCATTATGGGGCATAAGGACATCAAGACAACGATGGACATTTATGCCGAAGCGACCGAGGAGAAAAAACAGGAATCATTTGAACGATTGGCTGCGACATTGAATGTATTTTAATACTGTTTCCCAATAGAACTGTACAATTCTATTGGGAAGACACCGCCTGACGGCGTTGTCGTATCTATGATTTTCGGAATAGAAAATCATAGATACCCGTCTCATTATGATCTTCATATTAAAATGTTCCATTCTAATGAATGAAACATTTTAATTGAATATCAGTATAAGAAGGGCTCAATGAGCCGTTTTGCCTGACAGCAAAATTCTTCAAAGGACAGCAAATTGACATCAAATGCGCGAGGATAATGGTGCGTCACGAAGCATGGTGAATCGGTGGGTTCCCAGCAAAAACAGCACCGCGACGCATCACGAAGCATGGTGAAGGGGTCTCATCAATAATCCCCACGATGAAGCCCACGGATATGCCCAAGAACGACAAAACGGAGGAAAAAGTTGAGAATTCTCCCGTTTCCGCTCCTGTGGAAAAGGAAGAAAAAATTGACTTCTCCAAGGTGGAGATTGAGCCTCTGTTTGCCGATTTTGTTGACTTTGAGACCTTCAGTAAGTCCGATTTCCGTGCTGTAAAGGTTCTTAATTGCGAAGCGGTGAAGAAGTCCAAGAAGCTCCTGAAGTTCACTCTGGACGATGGAACCGGCACAGAGCGCACCATTTTGAGCGGTATTCACGCCTATTACGAGCCGGAAGAACTGGTTGGCAAGACCCTTCTCGCCATCACCAACCTGCCCCCCAGACCCATGATGGGCATTGAGTCCTGCGGTATGCTGATCTCCGCCGTGCATCATGAAGAAGGAGAAGAAAAACTCCATCTTTTGATGCTGGATGGGTCTATCCCCGCCGGTGCGAAAATGTACTAAAAAGTTCGGTGTTTCGTTTCCTGGTTCTTCCTACAAAAACGAATTTACACCTGTTTTACACCTATTCATTTCAAGTCCGATATGGTATCAACGCTCCTGCCTGAAATGGTAGGGGCGTTTTTCTTACGCCTCAGTTTACGAAGTGTTGCGACAAGTTTTCGGAGAGTTGTCGAAAAGCTGATAAAGGACACTCGGTTGCCATTACAATGAATTGTCCTGTTCCCGCAACCCCCGTCGAAAGTAATGTTTATAAAAACTACAGGAAATACAGAATGTAGAATAATCAATATTCGCAATGCCTCAACCCCGGAAAATGGAGTTGAGGCTTTTGCTACTATTGGAGAGAAGGCATTTTTCTACGGAACCATCTCAATCGTGTGCGTTTTGCTGCGGTTATATTGCACGAAAAGTATTTCTCTAAATTGTATAGACTGCTAAAAAACGAGAATATCACAGCAAGTATATTGTTAATCCAATTGACAAAATGATAGGAGAATGGTACAGTACTACCGACAATCAACGCAAAGAATCTGTGAAAATATCCGTTCTGTGCGCGGATATTGCCCATCTTATGTAAAGGAGAGATACGAATGAAGCGTTCCGAAGTCAACAAAGCTCTGCGTGAGCTGGAAGCCATGTGCGAAGCATACCACTGCTATCTGCCGCCCTTCTGCCACTTTACCCCGAAGGAATGGGAGGACAAGGGGCACGAATACGATGAAGTCCGGGACTGCTGTTTGGGCTGGGACATCACCGACTACGGCCAGGGAGACTTTGACAAAATGGGCTTTTCCCTCATCACCATCCGCAACGGCAGCCAGACCATGCAGAGCAAATATCCCAAGGTCTACGCCGAGAAGCTGCTCTACCTGAAGGAGGGCCAGTATTCTCCCAACCATTTCCACTGGTATAAAACCGAGGATATCATCAACCGGGGCGGCGGTAATGTGCTGATTCGGGTGTATAACTCCCATCCCGACGAGTCCATCGATTACGAAAGCGATGTGACCGTCCATACCGACGGTCGCACCTACATCGTTCCCGCCGGCACCCAGATCCGCCTGACCCCCGGTGAAAGCATCTATATCCAGCAGTACCTCTACCACGACTTCCAGGTGGAGCCGGGCACTGGCAACGTGTTGCTGGGCGAGGTCAGCCAGTGCAATGACGACAGTAACGATAACCGCTTCAATCCTCCCATGGGCCGTTTCCCCGCCATCGAGGAGGACGAAGCACCATACCGTCTGCTGTGCACCGAGTATCCCGCGGCGAAGGACTGAGAAGGAGGGAAAGCGATGATTGACGTAGTAGCATTGGGCGAACTGCTCATTGATTTTGCCGCCAAATCCACGGATGCCAGCGGCTATCCCACCATGGCTGCCAACCCCGGCGGTGCTCCCGGCAATTTTCTGGCGGCTTTGAATGCCTATGGCAAAAAGACCGCTTTTCTGGGAAAGGTGGGTAGCGACACCTTCGGCCATCTGCTGCTGGGCACGCTGAATGGGGCAGGAATTGAGACAAAGGGAATCGTGGAGGACAATTCGGTGTTTACTACTCTGGCCTTCGTGACCTTTGATGAAAACGGCGACCGCTCATTTTCCTTCGCCCGGAAACCCGGGGCGGATACCCAGCTGACCTGGGAGGAAATTGACAAATCCCTCATTGACGATGCCAGGGTGTTCCATTTTGGCACCCTGAGCCTGACAGACGAACCGGTTCGCACCGCGACCCAGAAGGCCGTTGCCTACGCGAGGGAAAAGGGAAAGCTCATCACCTGTGACCCGAACCTGCGTAAGCCCCTGTGGCCCAGCGAGGACGCAGCACGGGAGCAGATGCTCTGGAGCCTCCGGCAGGCGGATGTGGTGAAGATCAGCGACAACGAGGTGGAATTCCTGTGGAACTGCACCCCGGAGGAGGGCGCGGACAAGCTCCTGAAGGAGTTCGGCGTGTCTCTTGCCATGGTGACCCTCGGCCCCGACGGCTGCCTGCTGAAAACGAAGAACGCTTCTTTCCGTGCTGTGTGCCCCAAGGTGCACCCCATCGACACCACCGGCGCGGGAGATATTTTCGGCGGCAGCGCGCTGTCCCGGCTGCTGGAGCTGGAAAAATCAATCGATGCCCTGACAGAAGAAGATCTTGCCTACATCGGCAGCTTTGCCGCTGCCGCTGCAAGCCTGTCCACAGAAGTTTCCGGCGGCATCCCCAGCATCCCGGAAAAGGATGCGGTTTTGAAGGCTATGTAAGAAAATACCCGGAGATTCCTCAGAATTTCCGGGTATTTTCACGCTTTGTGGCGGTTGGATGTGGGACATCAGGCGAATTGACAAAAGAATCGATAAACCGTATAATGAGTACAAAAGCACAGAGCAAATGAAGGTGAGCTTTGGATATGGCGCAGAAACCACGCAACGCAGACTACACAAAAGAATATAACCGCAAAGCAGTCCTGCGCAACCTGCGGCACAACGCCATGAGCCGGGCTGAGCTGGCCCGGGCCACGGGTCTGACCCGTGCGGCCACCTCCCTGATCGTGGAAGAGCTTCTGAATCTTGGAATTGTGACAGAGCTTGCCCCACAGTCCGTGGGACGGGGCCGTAGTGCCACACCCCTTGCTCTGCGTCCCGACTGCTACTGCGCGCTGGCGGTGGAGCTGTCCAGAAAGGGCTGCAGTGTGGGCCTGTGTGACATGGCCGGGAATCTGCTTCAGCAGCGAAAGATTCCGGATCAGGACAATCTGGTGGGGACCATCACCGCGGAACTGTATGCCATACTGGAAACCGTAGAGCGGGACAAGGTCCTGGGGATCGGCATCAGCTCCCCCGGCCCGCTGGACTGCGAAAACGGCCGGATTCTGAATCCGCCCCGGTTTGAGTGCTGGCACGGGGTGGAGATTCGCAGGCTTCTGTCCGAAGCACTGAATATGCCGGCCTATCTGGAGCACGATGTCTGCGCTCTGGCACTGCACCAGCTGGAAACGGGGCAGAGCCAAAATTTTATGCTGGTGTTGGTTGATATCGGTATCGGCGCAGCCATTATTTCCGACGGAAAGAGAAATTCCAAATACTTCACAGGGGAACTGGGCCACACCACCATCCGGTTTGACGGACGGCTCTGCGCGTGCGGGAACCGGGGCTGCCTGGAAACCTACGCCTCCATCCCGGCGCTGCTGGAGGGCTCGGAATTCTCCGATTGGGATGACCTCATGGATCATGTGGGCAGCAATCCCGACGCAAGGCTGCTGCTGGATCAGGAGGCGGTATACCTTTCGGCTGGTCTTATCAATCTGCTGAACCTGATTCCCGTGGATACCATCTATCTGGCGGGAGATATCTGCTACCGTTATGAGCTGCTGGCACAGCGATTGCAGAGGGAAATCCGTGCCAAGGCACTGGATCGGAGCAGAGGGAATCTCAAAATCTACCCATCCAGCCAGGATCCAGGCGTAGGCCTTCTCGCGGCGGCGGATGTTGTCTTTTCCAGGTTTTTCACCGTATAACTTCGGGACGGTCTGGATGCCTTTGACAAAAGAACAGAAAAACAACGCAAGCATAAAAGAAGGGGGAAACTGGCATGAATCACATTCGCAGAAGATTCGCCTCCATAGCAACCATTGTCATGGCTGCCGTCCCGCTGCTGATCACAATTTACCTGTTGTTCTGGAGCCCCAGTGATTTATCTGCCAGCCGGACGGGGAATCAGCGGGTGTTTGGCGCAACCTATATGACGATGAACAATCCATACTTCCAGACGCTGGACACACAGATCCGGGCGTTTCTCGAGATTCGTGGGGATGTACTGCTCACCCGGGATGCCGCTATGGATCAGGAGCGGCAAAACCAGGAGATTCAGGAATTGGTGGATGCGGGTGTCTGTGCCATTTTCATGACGCCGGTAGAGTGGGACACCTCAAAAGCTGGCGTCCAGATTGCCGCTGCCGCAGGCGTGCCGGTTATCGTGGTGGATGCCCCGATACAGGACTTAGAGCTGGCAGCCTGCTCGGTGTTATCGGATAACTATCAGGCGGGGGTGCTGTGCGCCCAGCACCTGCTGTCTGTCCGGGATCGTGCCAACATTCTCCTGCTGGAACACATCTCAGCCCGCTCCGGCGCGGATCGCATTCAAGGCTTCAAGGACACCATTGCAGGGCATGAGGGCTTTGTCATTCTGGGTTCCGGCGAATCGGATGGGCAAATCGAAAACGCCATGCCGGTGATGGAGCAGCTTCTGCGGCAGTATCCGGATGCCGATGTCCTGATGGCACTGAATGACCCCAGCGTCTTCGGCGGACTGGCGGCGATTCAGGGAGCAGGCCTGTCGGATCGGTTTTTGGTGTACAGTGTGGATGGCTCCCCGGAAGGAAAGGCCATGGTCAGCAGTGGCTTCCTCACGGCAACCTGCGCCCAGTTCCCCTCCCGGATTGCCGAGGAAGCGGTGAATCAGGCCTATGCCGCCATAGCCGGCGGCTGCGAACGCAGTGAGATCATCGTCCCGGTAGAGCTGTTGACAGAAGAAAATGTGGATCAATATGGGATAGATGGGTGGCAGTAATGAAAACAGAACGAAATCTGACAAACCTTGCTGTGGCGATGTTCGCACTGAACTTATCGATTCTCTCCTTTTATTCGTTGATCTGTGTGACCACCACTTTTCGGATATGTGACAGTTTGCGTGCACATGATTTTCTGACTTCTGTGCGGCAAATACCCCGCTATCCCTGGCAGATGCCGGTTCAATCCCTGGGCTTGTATGCTGTGCTGTTCGAGGTGAGTTTTTTCAAGATTTTCCGTCCTATAGAGTATTTTCCCTTGCGGGTTTTTGTCTGCGCTGCAGAAATTGCCCTGTGCGCTGGAATTATTGTCTCTTTGAATTTCTATTACAGCGGTGTGGCCCTGCTTGTACTTGCTGACCTGGTTCACTATATGCGCAGCAATCGGATGCGGCTGTGTTTTATCGTCATACTCAGCCTGATGTTTGCCTTTGGCCGCTATGAGATCGTGGAACAGTTCACAAAGAGCATCTCCTTTGGCGCCTACCTCGGATACTATAACCCGATGATCCAGAGCTGCTTTACCGGCTTGGAAAGTCTGATGGTCTGTCTGAACATTATCCTGTTTGTTCTCTATATGATTCTGCTGTTTACCAGCCAGAAAGAAGAAAACGCCCGCATTCGCAAGCTGAATGAACAGCTGAATCAGGCCAACGACCAGCTTCGGGATTATGCTGTAAACATGGAGCGCATGACGCAGATGCGGGAACGAAATCGGCTGGCCCGGGAGATTCACGATACCCTGGGACATACCCTTACCGGCATCATCATGGGGGCAGACGCGGGACTGGCTCTAATGGATGTTGCCCCGGAGGAATCCAGGAAACGGATACAGGTTGTCGCCCAGTCCGCCCGTGACGGACTGACGGATGTGCGCCGCTCCATCAAAGCACTGAGGCCTGACGCGTTGGAGCGTTCCTCTCTCGCGGAGGCGCTGGAGGGGATGATCGGGAATTTTCGCCTCACTACATCCGCACAAATTGCCTATGATCAGGAGGCAGGAAAGCTGAATCTGGATTCGGACGAAGAGGACGCGCTGTATCGGGTTGTGCAGGAGGGACTGACGAACGCCGTCCGTCATGGCAGGGCTGACCGCATTTCCGTCCGGGTCACGAGAACCGGGGATTTGGTCACTGTCAGCATCCGGGACAACGGCACCGGCTGCGCAAAGCTGGAGGAAGGCTTTGGACTGCGCCACATGCGGGAACGACTGAATATGCTGGGCGGCACCCTGTCCTATGGGAATCTGGATTCGGATGCACAAGACGGATACACAGGCTTTTTCATTACTGTGGGCTTGCCCATCAGAAACAAAAAGGGGGAGTAATCTGTGATTAAGGTTTTGATTGTAGACGATCAAGAGTTATTTCGCGAGAGCTTAAAGGTAGTTCTGAGCGTTAGCGAAAATATCCGGGTGACCGATGCGGTATCCGGTGTATCCCAAGCGCTGAAAAGTGCGGAGCAGAAACGCCCGGATGTGGTTCTGATGGATATCCGTATGCCCGGCATGGACGGCGTAGAAGGAACCAGACTGTTCAAAAAGCGGTGGTCGGATGTGAAGATCATTGTGCTTACCACCTTTGATGATGACGAATACATATTCGGGGCGCTGAAAAATGGAGCAAGCGGTTACCTTCTGAAAGGAAGCAGCATTGCCAAATTGTCTGAGAGCATCCGAATCGCCTATGAGGACGGCGCGATTATCACGCCCACAGTAGCCACAAAGGTGATCCAGCAGTTTTCCCACATGGCAAAAGGCTCCTCCCGGCTCCAGGTGGACAAAGAAGCCGTCAAGAATATCAGCAGGAGCGAATGGCAGATCATCCAGACCGTGGGGAGCGGAATGTCCAATAAAGAGATTGCCCAGGAGCTTTCCCTATCCGAAGGGACAGTTCGCAACTCCATCAGCAACATCCTGTTCAAGCTGGGTCTGCGGGATCGCACGCAGCTGGCAATCTGGGCCGTACAAACCGGGGCGGTGAATCGTCCGCTATGAAAAAAGGGTTTCTAAAACAAACTGTGGCGGCACTGCTGACCCTGATGCTGTGCCTTTTTCTGGCGGGGTGCGTTGGAAATCAGGAAACCGTACTCACCATCGGTGTGTATTCGGGTAGCTACTGGAATACACCCAATGGAAACAGCTATCAAATTCTGGACGATGTCATTACCTTATTTGAGCAATCACACCCCGGTGTGAAAGTGGAGTATGTCAGCGGCATTCCCGCAGACGATTACAGCGAGTGGCTGTCGGGGCAAATTCTGAAGGGGACAGAACCGGATTTGTACTTTGTGCTCCCGGAGGATTTTGATCTTCTGGTATCTTCCGGGGCACTGGCGCAATTGGATGAACGGATTGCCGGCGATCCAGCGTTTGACACATCTGCCTATTATGAGCCCTGTCTGCGCTCAGGGCAGTCCGAAGGCCGCCAGTACGCCCTGCCCCACGAGAGCGTTCCCACCATCATGTTCGTAAATAAGACGCTGCTGGAAGCCAACGGCATTGATATGCCGGACAATGATTGGATCTGGGACGATTTTTACAGCATCTGCCAGCAGATCACCAATGTGGATCAGTGCCAGTACGGCGTATATGGCTACTCCTGGCTGGATGCCATGTATTCCAACGGTGCATCATTGTTTTCTGAAGACGGGCGAAGCTGCTATCTGGCTGAGGATACTGTCCAGCAGGCCATTCAATTTACAAAGCGGCTGGGGGAACTGAACGGTGGCTACAGTGTTTCCGTTCGGGACTTCGATTTGGGACGGGTAGCCTTCCGGCCCCTCCTTTACTCGGAATACCGGGCCTATCAGCCCTATCCCTGGCGGGTAAAGAAATACTCTGCTTTTCAGTGGGACTGTGTCAGTATGCCCGCGGGTCCTTCCGGCTCCAATATTTCTGAGCTTCACACCATGATGCTGGGCATCAGTTCCCGCACCCGCCACGAGGAACTTGCCTGGGAATTATGTAAACTATTGTCCATAGACGAGAATGTGCAGCGGGAGCTTTACACCCATTCTCATGGCATTTCTCCACTCCCCGCTGTTGCGGAGGATCCTGAGCTTTTGCTCCAGATTCACCATGACATCCCCGAAGGCAGCGGCTTTTCTCCAGAGATGATTCACCGTATCATGAGCAACGCCGTGGTTGCACCCAGATTCGATGCGTACAGCCAGGCGATGATTATGGTGGAGAGCGCGATACAGGAGGCAGAAAGCAATCAGCTTGGACAGAGTGGGATGCTCATTGCGCAGAGTGAAATCAATATCTTTCTGAACAAATCATAGCTTTGTTAACAAGGGCCTGCCCGGTTCCGGGCAGGCCCTTTCTCTGCGGTTTGCACAAAACATTCGGGACGGATTTGCCAAATCCGATATACAATTTACAAATCCGGGGAAAACATGACAAATGTAATCTGTAATTTATGACAAATAACACTGTATAAAATCTTAACATTTTGTATTATATAGACAGATACTTGTTGAGACCACAGAGCAAAAAGGGGGAGGCAGTGCGATCGGATGCGTACCTATTCTATCGTTTTCCTGGACATTGATGGAACCCTGCTGGACTCCCGGCATCAGATTATGCCCTGCACCCTCAATCGTCTGCAATATCTGCACAGGCGAAATGTCCCCATCATCCTGTGCTCCGCGCGCCCACCCGGCGGTGTGAATCTGATAGCCAAACAGGTAGGCCTGCACAGCCCGGTGGCCTGCTACAACGGCGGACTGGTTTACGACGAAAACAGCGCCATACTGCGGGATGTGGGAATCAACACCCAACTGGCGATGGAGTTTCAGCGGTTTGTCTCAGAACGGTTTCCTGAGTTGGTGGTAAGCGCCTATCTGTACGATGTCTGGCTGGCAGAAGATCCCCAGCACCCATTGATTCAGCAGGAGGCGGATATTTCCAAGTGTACCCCGCTGAAAAGCTCTCTGGAGAAGGCCGCGGATGCCGCGCCCCACATCCACAAGCTGCTGTGTATCGGTGACGCGACACAAATACGTGCTTTGCAGAATGAGATTCCACGGTATTTCCCCCAGCTGATGGCCTGCGCTCGAAGGCCACTTATCTGGAGATTCTTTCCCCGGAAAGCACCAAGCACAGCGCGGTGCGGGTGCTGCTGGCGCACTACGGTTTGGGTGCGGAGGATGCAGTGGCATTCGGTGACAACGATGTGGACATCGATATGCTCCAATACTGCGGGCTGGGTATCGCTATGGGAAATGCCCCAAGACAGGTAAAGGAAGCGGCGGATTATGTGACGGCTTCCAATGACGAGGAGGGTGTCTACATCGCGCTGAACAGTCTGCGTCTGAAAGCGCCGGGCACTGGAAAGAAGCCAGAGGAAGCGCGATGAGCATAGTCTTCCCTGGAAAAGAGGAATTAAAGGAGGTTGCATATGGAAGATTCAATCATTCTCCAAATGCGGGAAATCGTCAAGGAGTTTCCGGGCGTTCGCGCACTGGACGGCGTAACGCTGGAAGTGCGGCGGGGGGAGATCCATTCTATCTGCGGCGAAAATGGCGCAGGAAAATCCACCCTGATGAAAGTCTTGTCCGGTGTCTACCCATACGGTTCTTACGAGGGCCAGATTTTCTACATGGGAGAAGAAGCCAAGTTCAAAAACATCAAGGAATCGGAAAACGCCGGAATCGTCATCATCCATCAGGAGCTGACCATGATCCCCGAGCTTTCCATTACCGAGAATATTTTTATGGGCAATGAGATCGTAAAGCACGGCCTCATTGACTGGGAGGAAGCCCGTCGGCGGACCGTGGACTTGATGGAGCGTGTGGGTCTGAATCTGAACCCCAATACCCTGATTAAAAATCTGGGTGTGGGCCAGCAGCAGCTGGTGGAAATCGCAAAGGCATTGTCCAAGAATGTCAAGCTGCTGATTCTGGATGAACCCACCTCTGCTCTGAATGAGGCGGATTCTGCCAATCTTCTGGAGCTGATGCGGGGCCTGAAGAGCAAGGGCATCACCTGTATCATGATCTCCCACAAACTCAATGAAATCGCGGCGATCTCGGATGCCGTTACCGTCATTCGAGACGGACGCACCGTGGAGACCTACCCGGTGGAAGCAGGTCATGTAGATGAGGACCGGATCATCAGTTCCATGGTAGGCCGCGCGATCGAGAACCGCTATCCGCCCCATGAGTCCCACCCCGGCGAGATTATCTTTGAGGTATCCGACTGGTGTGTGGAGGATCCCAATGTCCCGGGCAGAATGGTCTGTAAAAACTCCGATTTCCATGTCCGCGCCGGCGAGGTCGTGGGTTTTGCCGGACTGATGGGCGCGGGACGGACAGAACTGATGCGCTCCATCTTCGGGCACAATTACGGCATTTTCCACGGCGGTACCGTGAAAATGAAAGGCCGGGAGCTTTCTCTCCCTTCCGTTTCCGCTGCCATTGAAGCAGGCATCGCCTATGTTCCCGAAGACCGGAAGAACTTGGGACTCAATCTGCTGGACAGCATCCGGATGACGATTGTATCAGCAAACCTGAAGGCAATCTTAAGAGGCAGACTTCTGGATTCTGACAAGGAACTGCAGGCAGCTGAGCAGAGCAGAAAAGCCCTCCGGGTCAAAACAAGCTCCGTGGATGCCGGTGTGACAACTTTGTCCGGCGGCAACCAGCAGAAAGTGGTTCTGGGTAAGTGGATGTTTACGCAGCCGGAGGTTCTGATTCTTGATGAACCTACCCGCGGCATAGATGTGGGTGCCAAGTACGAGATTTACCGCCTGATTCATGAGATGGCGGATCAGGGCAAGGCCGTGATCCTGGTCTCTTCGGAGCTGCCGGAACTGCTGGGTATGTCGGATCGCATCTATACCATCTGTGAAGGAAGCATCACGGGTGTGATAGACAGCAAGGACGCAGATCAGGAAAAATTGATGCGGTTGATGACAACAACATCTGACATAAAATCATAAGGAAAGAAAGGATGGAAGGGACTTATGAACAAAATAAAAAAAGTGTTGGGAGACGACCTGCATAAATACACGATGGTAATCGCGTTGATTGCACTGATCGTTTTCTTCAATATTGCCTCGGGCGGAAAAATGATTACCCCCTCTAATTTCCAGAATCTTTTGTCTGGTAATGCGTATGTGCTGATTCTGGCCATCGGTATGCTGATGGTCATCGTCATCGGCCAGATCGACTTGTCCGTTGGTTCGGTTGCCGGTTTCTGCGGAATGGTCATGGCCATCGCATTCCAGAAATGGAATTTCCCCTGGTGGGCAGCGGTGCTGCTGGGCATGGGAATCGGTGTTCTGATTGGCGCATGGAACGGCTTCTGGGTGGCAAAGATGGGCATTCCCGGTTTTATCACCACCCTGGGCAGCATGATGATTTTCCGCGGCGCTGTCATCTGGATTTCCCACTCTATCTCCGTCCCCGCTCCTTCGGAACTGAAATGGTTTGGTGCCGGTCATCTGCCGGAGTGGGGCCCTGCTTTTACGGGAATGAACAACTCCACGCTGCTGCTGGGCATCTTCGCCATCGCATTTGTCATCTACGCACAGCTTCGCCAGCACGCCCGTGTAAATGAACTGCATACAAATAAGGAGCCCCTGTGGCCTGTTGTAATCCGAATCGTACTGGGTACGGGTGTAATCGGTTATCTGACCTGGTTGTTTGGCACCGGACGTCCCGGTACCTCCTTCCCAATCCCCGGCCTGATTCTGGTGGTTCTGGTGATGATCTATCACACCATCACCCAGAAAACCAGATTTGGGCGCCATATCTACGCAGTGGGCGGTAATAAGAACGCCGCTGCCCTGTCCGGTGTCAACGTGCAGAAGACCTATTTCCTGACCATGCTGAATATGTCTTTCCTGGCTGCACTGGCCGGCATCATGTTCGTGGGACGCTCCACTGCGGCAGGCCCCTCCGATGGTACCAGCTGGGAGATGGATGCCATTGCATCTGTCTACATTGGCGGTGCAGCCGTATCCGGCGGTGTGGGTACCATTATGGCTACCATGGTCGGCGGTATGATGATGGCAGTTCTGAACTCCGGCCTGATGCTGCTGGGTGTGGGTGCCGACAAGACCCAGGTTATCAAGGGCTTGGTTCTGATGGCAGCAGTTGCCTTCGACGTGTACAATAAGCGTCCCGGACACGTCTCCATTACGAAGCGTCTGTTCAACATGAGCAGTGCCGAAAACAAAGAAGGTTCCCCTGCTGACAAAAAATCCTGAGGTTTTTTTGCAGCCGGGCCTTAATAAAAAACCAAATACACAATAGTAGGAGGAAAAAACAATGAAAAAACTGTTCGCATTGCTCTTGGCGCTGGTTATGGTTCTGTCCATGACTGCCTGCGGCGGCGGTCGTACCGAACCTGCTCCCGCAGCGACTACCCCCGCTGCAAAGCCCGCTGAGGCCAACAGCAGCACTGAGGCTCCCGCTGCAGCCGGCGGCTTTGAGGCCGACGCCACCATCGGTGTCTCCCTGCCCTGGCTGGGCACCCAGAACTGGAAAGAGGCCGAAGAAATGTTCAAATCTGAGCTGGAAGCTGCCGGCTTCAAGCCCATCATCCAGGCTGCTGACAATAAGGTTCCCACGCAGCAGCAGCAGATCGAATCCATGATTCAGAACGGCGCCAAGGTTATCGTTGTTGGCCCCATCGATGGCACCCAGCTGGGCGCTGTCCTGGAAGAGGCCAAGGCTGCCGGCGTTTATGTCATTGGTTATGACCGCCTCCTGGAGAATACCACCGGCGTTGACGGTGTTGTTCAGTTCGGCAGCGTCAAGACCGGTGAACTGCAGGCCCAGGCTCTGCTGGATGGTCTGAAGGCAATGAAGGGTGAGGGTCCCTGGAACATCGAGCTGTTCGGCGGCGGCCCCGCTGACCCCAATGCTCCCAACTTCTTCAAGGGCGCTATGAGCGTTCTGCAGCCCCTGATCGACGACGGCACGCTGACGGTTGTCTCCGGCCAGACTGACTTCACCCAGTGCGCTACCATGGACTGGGACAACGCCAAGGCACAGGCAAGAATGGACTCCCTGCTGTCCGGCTTCTACTCTGACAAGGAAATTCACGGTGTCCTGTCTCCCAACGACGGCATCGCCCGTGCAATCATCACCTCCTGCGAGCAGGCAGGTCAGGAGATTCCCGCTATCTCCGGTCTGGACGCTGAGAACGAGTCCGTTGAGTGGGTCTGGTCCGGTCGTCAGTACTCCACCATTGCAAAGCCCACCGATGCTCTGGTTGCTCAGACGATCGAGATCATCAAGTCCCTGCAGGCAGGCAACGGCATGCCCGCTACCGATGTTCAGGTGAACAATGGCAAGATCGATGTTCTCGTCTACGAGCTGCCCCCCGTCGTGGTCACCAAGGACAATGCTAAGGAAGTCTTTGCCAACGATCCCGGCCGTCTGGCACTGCTGAAGTAAGAACCGTATCAAAACATGACAAGGCGGCGGAAGGATTTCCTTCCGCCGCCTCAATATATCTGTCATCTGATTGCGGCAAACCCTCTGGAGATCACCATAGCAGATGATCGACCCAGGGGTGCGTTTTGGAATGAATGCCCACAATTCATTTTTCTTTGTGGGTACGCATTCCAAAACGCATCTGGGATTCCAAAGGGATGGCAAATTCCTTTGGCTCTGGGTTTCCAATAGGGGCGAGAGCGCCCTGTTGGCTGAGGATTCAAAAGGGGACACGCTGCCTTGGCGGGAGGCATCCAATGGAGGGCAGCACCCTCCGTGGCAGGAAGCATCCAATGAAACCAGCGGTTTCGTGGCACACGACTTTGCTGGCAAAGCCTAGTGTGTTATACCTTTGGCGACCGTGGGTGGCGGAAAGGGGTTGTTCGGGGCAGGAACAAGCGCTTTCGGTCAGCTACAGAACAGGCGGATTTTGGCGCGCCACGCGCTGAAATTCAGGATTTGCCCCGGGGCAAAATCCGCCTGTTCGGGTGTAGGGAGAGCGGCTTCGTTCCGAGGCGCAGCGAAGCGGAGCCTTGGAATGGAGCCGCATCACCGGGGGAGCAAAAGGGATATCATCCCCCGTCCCGCCGCAGCGACGCCTCCCCGTCACTTTGGAAATGCAATCGTTTTCTGTTTTGGAAGATCGTCAAGATCGAAGTTTAAGATTTCTTCAATGGCCCTGTTTGCAAACTTGTGGGAACGGGTGGTATTCAACTCCGCGATGTAAGAAATCCTCCCTGTACGCAAGAATCAAGCAAACCGTAACCACCCGACAGGCAGCCGAAAGGTATGGGTTGTCTGTTAACCGAAGCGGCATGACACGATGTCCCTTCCACGAGGATCACAACCCCAGCATGAAAGTGGATGATCGTTTCTACTGCTTCGGCTGCGGAACCAGCGGTGATGTCATCGACTTCACCGCAAGGCTATTTGGCATCAGCCTTAAGAATGCCGCCCAAAAGCTGAGCGCAGACTTTGGCATCAATGTTTTCTCATATGTTGGATCAGGACCCGGAGCGCTTTGACCGCCAGACTCAGGGCGTGGTGGTGTCCTGCGTGGATAAAACCGACAGAACAAGAGCTACGCGGGAAAACGGCGGATTCATGCTGGTATTTCAGATCAAGGCGGAGTATCAGGTGGACGGCGTTACCTACACCTGTAAGGAGACCGGAGGCTCCCCCAGAAAGGTCGGCTCCACCGTCACCATTACCTACAATTCCACCAAGCCCTCGGACAGTACCCTGAACACGGATCCTGTGGTGGGGAAAAGCGGGTCGGGGATCTGGTGGTGGGTTCCGGAATCGCCCTGTTCCTCTGCGTGGTTCCTCTGATTGCGGAGAAAATACGCAAACCCGGAAAGTGAACTTGTACGGATATTCAATGATGGAAACAAAATAGAAATCCAGCCCAGAACTTCATCTCCTTATCGGATGAGGTTCTGGGGATTTTTTGTTTTGAAATGATTGGGTTTCTGGAAAACGATCAGAAAGAATGCTAGCAGACCGGCAGGCTCGAACGAGCCCGTCGGTAGTCTATTTTGATGGGAGACTTTGACGTTTACTAATAATGTACTACATTTCCCGCCCGGCGGATACGCTCTAAGACAGGCGCGGCTTCCGGGCTTGTGAAATAGTCCAGCGTGGTGGAGGGAACCAGTGTTTTCAGGGTGTCCCAGTCGCCGTTTTGCAGGGCCACCCGGACGGTGGAGGCGCTGATCGCTTTTCCGCCGGATTCCTTTCGGGGGATGATGTGGCAGGTGATGCCCGCTTTTGGCAGCTCCTGGGCCATGATTTTGTTGTACAGCCCCGTCACCTGACTGGTAGGCTCCTCGCCTACGAACCGGTGGGTCACATTCAGAGCCTGCGCGATTCTTGTGAACACCGCCAGATCCAGCCGGGCGTGACCGTCAATCACCGCCGCTTCATCCTTCAGAAAATAGCTGGGGAAGGTGGCACTGCTGATGATGTAGGGGCCGGAATCGTGGAGCACCACGTTGGGAATGTGGGCTACTCCCTCCTGCACCAGCTTTTTTCGCACAGCGAAGGGCACCAAGGAGGCGTCCTCGCTGAGGACGAACAGGTGCAGCGTGTCGCAATTTCTCGCGGCTGTCTCTATAAGATACTGATGTCCCAGCGTGAAGGGGTTGGCGTTCATCACGAGGGCGGCGGAAACGCCGTCTTTTTTTGTTTTCTCCAGATTTTTTAGGTAATTGGGGAAGCCGCTTTTCCGGTTCTCCATGAACACCAGCGTGCCGTCCACCCGGGCAATTTCGTAGAAGCCCAGATCACCGAAGAATTTGGCGGATTTTATCTTGGTGTACAAAAACAGGTGCATATTCCCCCGGGTGTACTGCACCTCCATCAGGTGGGAGATGATCTCGTTCAGCAGTCCCTCCCCCTGATGCTCGGAGCTGACGGCGAAGCACCGCAGGGTACAGCCAAAACAGCTGCCTGTGGCGATGATTTCATCGTTACCGTCCCGCATGGCGCAGATGTAGTCCAGATTGCCGTCCCGGGTGATACCTTCCTTTTGCAGCAGCGCGTCAATTTGCGACAGACTATATTTGTCCGAGGGATAAACTTGGGAAATGGAATACTCACTCATGGGATTCCTCCTTCAAAAAATGCAGCATATATACAAGCGCCAGCAGGTCGGCTGTGCCGCCGGGGGACAGGTTGTCCCGAATAAATTCTGCGTCCAGTCTTTCCAGGGTTTCTTTGGTGGGAAATGGCTCTTTTTCCAACAAAGCCACGATTTCTTCGGCAGCTTCCTTCGCCCGCTCATAGCCGCCCCGGTGAATCATGTTGGTGTCCACGGTGTCCGCCAGCATGGCAAGCAAGGCCGCGCAGCCTGCCTCGTTAATGGATTTCCCGGCGGCAAGGGCAGCTTCCAGCTTGGGCAGGCCCACGTTCAGCACGGCAGGGAAGCCCGCTTCCGTCTGTCCACGAACGCCGGTGATGCCGTATTGCAGGTACAATTTTTGCCCGGCGGTTTTTGCCGTCTCCGGCGTCAGGTTAACATAATCCTTGGAGACAAGGCCTTCCGTCATGGCGGCGCATTCGGCAAGAACCGCACCGGGGCTGCCCCACTGTTCCCGCCCCAGCCGTCCCAGGGCGCCGCAGAGGATACCCATGGAGAAGATCGCGCCTTTGTGGGTGTTCACCCCACCGGTAGCCCGGCGCATTTCCCCCTCCGCCAGTTTTCCCGGCAGACGCAGACGGCGGAACGTCTCTTGGGCATCCACCGTTTCTCTGCCGATCTTCACGCACTGGGAAAAGTAGGGGAATAGGGCGGCGGCGCTGGCCTGAAAGGTGAAGAAATCCATATCCCGGTGGCTGCCGCTGTTCTCCCGGTCTACAAGACCCGGCTTGGGGGTGGTGGCAACTTCGTATAATAGTGCTTGTGTGGCAAGACGGGCGGCATCGGCACTATCCACAGTGTCCAGCGCCTCGCACAGAATTTCCTGTGTTTTCTTCTGAAGTTCGGAAACCGTGTGCGCGCGGCTTCTGGCGCAGGCCTGGGCCATGCCGCCGCAGATCAGGCATTTCCGCCCGGAAAGCCCCAGCTCCTGCCGGTCTACCTTTCTTCCGTTCGGGCACAGCACGTCCATATCAAACAGCCGTCCCACTGCTGGCTGATCCTCAATCTCTACCGTGATTGCCTTGACTGCAAGGGGATCTGCGTCTAATAGAAAGATGGCTTCATTTCCGGTCTTTTCCTGAATTTCCTCAGAATACGCAATGGGGATGCCGGCAACTTCCAGTTGCTGCCGCAGGAGCCGCTTGCCCAGTGCGTAGCCCCGGCGGATCAGGGAGCTGTTCTTCACCGGCCCCGCAATATTCATAGTAAAGCAAATCATCGTCTTGCCATAATCCTGTAGCAGCACCTGCTGCCGGGCAGCCCGCCGTTCTCTGGCTTCCAGCATTTCCAATAATGTAACTTCCATAGCTGCCTCCTTACCGGTATTTCTTCAGCAGTTCCACAAACGCGTTTACCTGTGGCAGCGCCAAAGCTTCCTTCTGGCACATCAGGTAGGTTTTTCGGACGAAGGGTTCTCCGTTTTCAAAGATACATGGGCGAACACAGCCGTCAAATCCGTTCAGCCCGATTTCCGGAACGATTCCCCAGCCCAGGCCCCGTTTTACCATCTCCACGCAGGCGGTGATGGAATCCACGCAAAAGCCCGCGTTCTGACCGCCCAGCCCGTTTTCGTTCATCCACCGCAGGGTCATGGCTTCCAAAGTTGGGTCCGTTTTCCGGCTGATATAGAGATATTCATTCAGGGGTTTCTTCTCAAATTCTCTGGCGCAGATGACGCAAATATTCTCCTGACTCAGCAGGAACTGCATCCCATCCCAGGGATATTCGCCGCGAATCACCGCCACATCCAGACTGCCCTCCAGCATCTGGCGGTAGAGGTGACGGCTCTGATCGGTGGTGATCTGGAGCTTTACGTTGGGGTAGGTTCTGTGATAGTCCGCCATGGCGTCCGGCAGCCGGTAGAGGGCATAGTTTATGGAAATCCCCGCGTTCAGGGTTCCGCAGATGATGCCTTGCAGGGCATCCAGATTTCTGCGCATCTGTTCCATTTCCCGGGCTGCCGCACGGCTGTGGGCCAGAACCGCCTCCCCGGAGGGGGTAAACCGAATCCCCTGATGGGACCGCAGTAGCAGCTCGATCCCCAGCTCCCGTTCAATGGAGCGGATTCGCTTGGACAGGGCCGACTGGGTGATGTACAGCTTGTCCGCCGCCTTTGTAATGTTTCTGCTGTCCGCCAGCGCCTGAAGCAGCTCGAAATCTTTTTCGTCCATATATTTCGTTCTTTCCCGCAGTTTCCATTCCGTGCATTCATAATACAATAGATTGTTCCCTTTGTGAAGCCCCAGTTCTATGAAGAATATTCCTGATGGTTGATTCCAATTTGGACGAAAAATGCACCCTGCACAAATTGAATATTCCCTATTTGTGCGGGATGCCCTAAAAAATCCCTTCTTTCCACCTAATTTATTCCATTTTGGACTGGAACTATATGGTCTGCAAGGTGCTGGTGGAGGAAATGGGTCTGAAGGATCTGCACGTTGCCGCTACCTCCCTCGGCTCCGCACAGGACACTTTCGCCGACTACATGGAACGCGGCATCATCGTGGAGGCCCAGACCTCCGGTGTCCGCGGCCGGATCGGCGAGGTGATTTCCGCCGGTAAGCTCAAGAACCCCTCCATCATCCGCAGCCACGGCGGACGCCCCCGGGCGGTGGAAGCCGGGGAAGTCCACATCGACATTGCCTTCCTTGCCGCCGCCACCTCCGACTGCTGCGGCAACGCCAAGGGCACCGGCGGCAAGAACAACTGCGGCTCCATGGGCTTTGCCAACCATGACGCCCGGTTCGCCGACCACGCCGTTGTGATCACCGACACGCTGGCTCCTTTCCCCAACCTGCCCTCTTCCATCTCCTGCATCGACGTGGACGCGGTGTGTGGTGGATGAAGTTGGCGATCCCAAGAAGATCGCCACCAAGGAAGCCCGTATGACCACCGACCCCCGGGATCTGATGATGGCAGAGAATGTTGCTGGAAAGGAAACCCATACGGGCAGAGCACACATTGCAGATGAAGCGAAGGATTACTGCCACAATGGTGATGAAAGCAGTCAGAAGCAGGTCATTTACTCCGGCCCATCCCAGATACAGCCCCTCCAACAGTTGGCAGATTGTACCAATCAGGATCATATTCGCCGCAAGCGAACACCATTGCAGCGCCACATTTCCGGCAATGTACTTTTTACTTTCGCTGACAACCCCGATTAGCCGCTTGTTGATCATCATGTTGTTTTTTCTGTTTCTGATAATTACGGCAGAGCCGTCTTGATTGATGGTTAGTAATAGCTAACCATCAATCAAGTGATTAGCAGCTGCTGGTTAGCGGCTGCTAATAGTGAGATGTTACTATGTTTTCGTCAGAAAGTCAACCGCCCGCTTCCTGGTTTTAGCAGGAAATTTATGGTATGCGCTTCCCCAATGCCACGATGGACATTACTTATCAGGTAGGCACGCTGAGCACCTCGGGGACTATGGTATGGCCCTCAAGGAAACAGGGAAAGCCCGGGACGTATCCCGGGCTTTCGCGCGATATGGACGACATTGGTTTCCCAAACCCTTCTGCATGATTGCGCAGTCAAGGGTGTACAAAGTGAAAGAAACGGATGCAGCGGTTTTACAGCATCAAAAACCTTTTAATACTCGTGGTTATTTCACAGCCTTTGCCCGCGGGCTACTTAACCGTTTTTTCCCGCCACTTCTGATTGGCGGTGGCAGTGAACTGATTGCGCACGGTGATGGAGCCGTCGTCATTGAGGATGAACCAGAGCATATCCGAATCCAGAGGGCGCAGGCCGCCCTTTGCCTGGGTTTCCAGTACCTGCTTTGCCATGGCATAGGTTTCGTCGGTGTACAGGGTGGTTTCGTCATAGCCCTGCCACTGGTTCGGTCGGGAAATCTCGGTCAGCAGACTCTGACCATAGCCGTTGGCCCGATCCTCGGAGCGGTTGACTGCCACCCACATAATGACGGCCTTTACGTTGTCGGACCGTCCGGCGCCCACGCTGTCCGCCAGCCGGGCCAGGGCCGCAGCCTCCGGAATCACCGCTTCCTCCGTGGGGGCGGTCTCCTCCTCCGGCAGAATTTCCACGACGGTAGCAGCCGGCACGGTTTCCGCAGGCGTTTGCACAGTCTGCTTTCCCGGAAGAAGGGACAGAATCAGAAGCAACAGAATCAGCGGTGACCACAGCCGGATGTCGTAGTACCAACGCACATCCTCCCCCAGGTGGCGCAGGAAGGATGGAATGGGAAGGGTACGCTTTTTTTGCTGTTTTCTCCTTCTGGGCTCGATTCTCGGTTCTGTTCCGGGTTCAGCTTGGAACTCTGTGTTGGATTCTTCGTTTAATATTGGATCCATGATATCATCTCCTTTTGTTTTCGCCGCAGGTTCCAAATATCGGCGAATTCCTACCGGTCTCATAATAATACGACGGCGGTGAAAAATGGGTCGAATTCTCTGGTGAGGAAGAGAATTTTCTGCTTTGGAAATATAATAACATATTCTGGATAAAAAGTCAATTTTTCTTCAATTTTCAGTAATTATGTTAACTTTTTTGAGAATTATGTAAACGGAAAAGGTCCTCGGTTTCGATCTTTCCCACGTCTGGCAGGGGAAATAAGGTAAAACGTCAAATTGCGGCACCCAGCAAAATCTGGGTGCCGCAATTATAATCGTTTGGTATATCTGTATTACCGGCTGTTTCGCTCCGCACGGTGGGCAATCAACTGGGCGGCGATGGAAATGGCGATTTCCGCCGGGGTTTCGGCCTGAATGGAGATGCCGATGGGGGTGGTGACGCCGTTCAGCTCTTCCTCGGTCAGGCCGTATTCCTCTTTGAGTACCTTGCGGACCCCGGCGGCCTTGTGGCGGCTGCCGATGACGCCGCAGTAGCAGGGGCGGCATTTCAGTACCTGTGCCTGCACGACGGTATCTCCCGAATGGCCCCGGGTCATGACGCAGACATAGTCCTCGCTGCCGATGGTGACGAAATCGGAAAGCCTGCGAAAATCCCCCAGAATCACCTGCTCCGCCGTGGGGAACAGGGCGGGGTCTGCAAATTCCGGCCGGTCATCCATTACCACGCACCGGAAGCCTACATGGGCCAGCACCGGAACCAACTCCTGGGCCACGTGACCGCCGCCGAAGACATAGACCCGTCCGGCGGTGACAATCTGCTCAATGTACAGTTCATGTCCGCCCACCTGTACCCGGTGAGGCTGCCGGGTCAGATTGGGCAGCAAGGCGCTGTCGCCCTTGCCCGTCAGATACAGCCGACCGCCGTCGCCCAGATCGGACACCAGCCAGGCGTCCGCTCCCCGGACAAACCGGGCCTCGGCCTCGTCCGCCAGCGCCAGAATGTCCGGATCTCCCGCGCTCAGGTAGTGGAAGAACACGTTGCAGGCGCCGCCGCAGATCATGCCCAGATTCTGAACATCGTCCCGGGTCAGGGTAAAGTCATGGCCTCGGGAGCTTTTTTCCTGCAAAACTGTCAGGGCAATCTGCTCCGAGCGGTACTCCACCGCGCCGCCGCCGATGGTGCCGCAGATTCTGCCGCTTTTTCCCACCAGCATCCGGGCGCCGGCGCCCCGGGGGGTGGCGCCGGAGGAGGCGGTGACCGTGACCATGACCAGATCTTCTCCCGCCAGCAGCCGGGCTTTCATGACTTGCAGCATCTGTCTCATAAAATTTCCTCCGATTGCAAAAATCTCTTGTTTTCCCATATCAGGGAGATTACTTCACAGTACCGGGGCTTATACCGCCTGCCGGTGATTCCTCGCAAAAACAGCTCTGTTATGCCGCCGTGGGTAACCACGGCAAAATCCCCGGGGCTGACCCGGGCCGCTTGTTCCATGGCGGCGGAAAAACGGGCAAGGCCCTGCTCGGGCGCTTCCGAACCGGGGGCATCCGAGATTTGTCATCCGCCCGGGCGGCGTACAATTCCGGGAACCGCTGCCGGATTTGACCGAAGGTCAGTCCGTCCCACTGCCCGTAGTCCAGTTCCCGAAGGCCGTCCAGAATGGTAATTTCCTGAGAGATTGTTCGGGCTGTCTGCACGGCCCGGGTTAAGGGGCTGGAAAAAACCGCTGTGACGTTTGGCAGGGATGCGGCCATGGCTTCCGCCTGGGCAAGGCCAGCGTCCCCCAGCGGGATGTCCGTCCTGCCGAGACACCGGCGCTGTCCGTCGGGGAAGTCCGGCAGAGCGTGCCGGATGAGATACACCCGCTTCATTCGAACAGCCCTCCGAAATATTCCGGATAAAGGGCCTCGGCATCCGCGCGGATTCGCCTCTCGTATTCCGCGAAACGACTCAGAAGCAGTTGACCGCGCTCCGTCAGGCGGCTCTGACTGCCTCCCGCGCCGCCCTGGATGCGTTCGATCAGGGTGCAGCCCAGCTGACTTTCCAGCGTGCGAATCATATTCCAGCAGCTGGAGTAGCTCAGCTGCATTCGCTGTCCCGCCGCCCGGACGGATTTTGTCTCGTCCACCAGCGTCAGCAGCATGGCGATTTTTTCGTCAAAAAGGGCTTTTCCTTGTTCAGGGACACGCTGACCACCGGACGCACCAGCTGAGAATTGTGATAATCCACCAGCGCGGAAAAATCCGCAGGCGTGTCGGCATCGTGAAGCGTGCCGGGGTCATCCACCGGAATCTGCCGCATTGATGTGCCGCAGCGCTCCACCGCTCCCTTCAGTCCTCCCGCGCCGCTGTCCGCCAGAATACCGTCAAACAATTCGGCATTTATGAGGATGGGGTGTCCCGTCTGCCCCTGACAGGAAGGACAGGCAAGCGCTGCCCCGGAATCCAGCAGGGTACGCACCGTGGAAGCCGCAAACAGCGGAATATCCACCGGGGTAAACGGTACGGCGCCGCACTTGCCGCGAAGATAGTCAAGCCCAATCTTTACGGAGTCAAACATCTGGGTGGTTTCGTAGGCGTCGCTGCGAAGGAAGATCACGCCGCTGCCGGCCAGATGCCGCTCCAGCGTCACCGCGTTGAAGCCGGTGACCATGACGATTTTGCGGATTCCGGCCTGCCGGAAGGTTGCCACCACCCGCTGGGCAATGGAAATGGAGCCGATGCTCAGCATGGGCTTGAAGTCCCCCATTCGGGAGGACATTCCGGCGGCTACGATCAGCGCGGCAGTCTGCATGGCGGCACCTCCTGTGATTTTTATGATTACACTATACCGCATCGTTGTTGAACTGTAAATGGAAAAATAAAAAGCAGGTTACTTTTTTGTGCAAATTTGATATAATCCTTAATACTTACCGGACTAACGCGGCAGAGAGTTGGAATTTAGTTGACAGTTGAAAGTTGAAAGTGGAGGAGTCCCTACGGGACAATTGAAATAATTTTGACTGAAAAACCGGACATTCTCTTGTAAATGTATCGTGTTCAAGATTTGGCGGGATATTTTAAATCATCCCGAAGGGATACCACAACTTTCAACTTTCAACTGTCAACTTTCAACTCAATTACAGTTGCCGTTCTGCTGACTAAAGTCGCCCAGTATTCTATTTCAATAACAATGGCTGAGGGGTGAGACGGTGGGCATTTATGTTTGTGGCACAGGCTGCGGCGCGTCGGAGCTGATGGCGCAGGGGTTTTCGAAGGAAGCTGTCACGGCCTTTGTGGACAGCTGCCCCTCCGGGGGACAGTTTTTGGAAAAGCCGGTGCTGCTGCCGGAGGAAATTCCGGTATCCGACTGCGAACTGGTCATTGTCACCACCCGCCAGGCGGAAGCTGTGGCGCAAAGGTGCCGTCAGCTGGGCATCCTGCCGGAGCGGTGCCTGTTTCTGAAAAACGGCGTTTTTCTCGCCGATCGCAATGCCGCGTCCCGGCAGACGGCGGAACGGCTGCTGGGAAGGGAACTGACCGACACGCTGCTTCCCCGGTATTTCACAATTCCCGAACCGGGTCAGCTCCGCGGCGGTGCGCTGCCTGTTCAGGAGCGGGAAGATGATTTCGTCCGTCTGGGCACTCTGGAGCTTCTGTGCCGCCGCCTGGATGGGGTGCCCGGCGCGGCAGCGGAGCTGGGCGTGTACCGGGGACGCTTTGCCCGCTGCATCAACCGCCTGCTGCCGGACAGAACCCTCTATCTTTTTGACAGCTTTGCAGGCTTTGATCCGGCAGCCGGGGCAGGGGAGGCCATGCAGGCCGCCCACGAAAACACCACCGTCCGGCGGGTTCTGGAAGCGTTGCCCTATCCGGAGCGCGCCGTCGTGAAACCGGGTTTCTTCCCGGAATCCCTGAACGGCTTGGAAGAAATATTCTGCCTTGTGTCGCTGGATGTGGATTTTGAAGGCGCAACTTTGGAGGGGCTGCGGTATTTCTGGCCCCGGCTGTCGGAGGGCGGGTATCTGCTGCTCCACGACTGGGAAAATCCAAAACTGCCCGGCGTAGCTAGGGCGTTGGCGCGGTACTGTGAGGAGCTGGGCCACGGGATTTCCTCGGTCCCTCTGACGGATTTGGGCGGGACACTGGTACTGTGTAAGGAATCCACTAAAATATAAGCCTTTTTTCTGCGGTGATTGCGCACTTTGCACAATCACCGTTTCTTATTTTCTGCGACTTGTATTTGGTTGCAAGTTGTAAATCAGCTACGGGTTCAGTTAGAATAGAATCGTGGAAGGGAACCTCCGTAAGCACAGAAAAGGTTGGGTGCTGGGCCTGTGGGGCGACAACTACGTTGACCATGGCCCGTACTCCGAGTTCGGCGACCTGCTGACCTACCGTCTGAGCCAGTTCGTCGGCGCGGGCTACGACATCCCCACCATCCGCAACAAGAGCCAGACCGTCTTTACCAACCACGCATGGGGCTCCGCCTTCCGCGCCTACGGCTCTCCCCAGTCCTTCATGGGCTCCGAAATCGCCATCGACGTGCTGGCTGCCAAGATGGGTATGGACCCCTTCGACATCCGCGAGCTGAACTGCTACAAGGAGTCCGCTCAGTCCACCATCCCCACCGGCTACAAGCCCGACGTCTACTGCCTGGAAGAGATGTACAAGCCTTCCTGTGCCGTCCCCAGCCGGGGAATGAACGGTGTAAATATGTATTTTTCCCCGGCTGTCAGGCTACGGCCATCGCCCCTGCCACCGTAAGGGCTGACAGCCAAGACTCTGCGCAATCCGGCGGATGCTGGCCTGTGTTTCGGCGTCTCCTCTTGCGCCGCAGGCATCGTGGACAGCGATGGGCTTATTCAGCCGTTTTGCCTTCTCCGGCAGACCGATCTCCTCCAACACTTTCCAGACTCCCTGCACCTGCAAATGCTCGCGTTTTGAAAGATTCTTCTTACAGGTGGGGCACCCGGCGATCACCCTGGGATTGCCAAGGGCCTCCAACTGCCTGTCCAGAAACGCAATGGTATCCGCATACATCTCATACCGCCCGGCCCAGTCGCAGATGGCGCCGCAGCAGCCCAGCATCAGGGCAACGCCGCCCTCCAAACGCTGGCACAAATCCAGATACGCAGGTGACGCAGACGCCCTACGAAGGGGAGAAGTCCCCCTGCTGCGGCTACGGCGGCCTGACCCAGTTCACAAACCGGGGCTTGGCGAAGGAAATGACGGACAAGTGTCTGGAACGCTCCGACCTGCCTTACTTAAGCTACTGCATGGCCTGCCGGGACCGGTTTGCCCGGGAAGGGCGGGAATCCATGCACCTTTTAGAGCTGGTCTACGGCACCTCCGCCGACCACTGCCCGGATATCAGTGCCAAGCGGTTTAACCGGCTGAGCCTACGCAACCAACTGCTGAAAGAAATCTGGAACGAGGAGGTAACCCCCATGGATTTGGGCTTTACCATCGAATATACCCCCGAGGCGGAAGCCATGATGGACGACCGGATGATTCTCAAAACCGATGTCGTTCGTGTTCTGCAAACACTGCGGGAGACCGGCGAGGCCATCCGGGATGAGGAAACCGGCCTGCTTCTGACCCGCGCCCGGCTGGGCAACGTGACCTTCTGGGTCAAATACGAGGAAGTGGATGGCGGCTACCGGGTGCACCGGGCCTACAGCCACCGGATGAATATTGTCAATCGTCTGTAAGTTGGTAAAGAGTTTAGTTGACACAATCGCATGTCATTGCGAGGAGCGAAGCGACGTGGCAATCCGTAGTCCTTTTGGTAACAGGTTCGTCTCCGGAGCATGAAAAGGGGAACGGATTGCCACGCCAGCGTGCGCGCTGGCTCGCAATGACATTCGTTTCTGTGCAGCTAAAGAACAATAAACCTATTGAATACGAAAGGGAACCAAGTATGGCCGACAAAAATTATTACACCATCGACCCGGAGGGGAAGCTGACCTGCATGAAATGCGGCGTAAAGCTTCAAAAGGGCAAGGCAAAATTTATGTATCTGGACAACGGCTTTCCCGTGGAGCTGCCGGTGTGTCCCAAATGCGGCTTCATCTATGTGCCGGAGGAGCTGGCACTGGGCAAGGTGCTTTCCGTGGAGAAGGCCCTGGAGGACAAGTGATGCTGGGGCATCCTGGCGGCGAGGAGCACAGCAGCTATCTGATTGAACTGTCCTTCCTGCCACCCCCCGCCCGGTGGCTGGATATGGGTGCCGGGGACGGAAGCACAGTACGGCTGTTACAATCTCTGGGCTATGAAGCGGAGGGCATCGACCTGAACCCACGGGGCGACGACGTGACCGCCGGGGATTATTTGCAGCCGCATTACCCCGAAGGCAGCTTTGACGGCATCCTGTCCCAGTGCAGCTTCTATGTCAGCGGGAACGTTCCCAAGGCTTTGCGGCAGGCGGGATGGCTTCTGCGCAAAGGCGGCAAGCTGGTGTTCTCCGACGTGACGGAGGATGTGGTGCAGCTTCTGGATCAGGTGCGGCAGGCGGGCTTTGCCGTGCGGCATCTGGAAGACCTGACGGAAGCGTGGAAGGAATACTACTTAGAAGCCCTGTGGACGCAGGATAACGTCTGCCTGCCCCGGGGGAAAAAGGTTACCTATATCGGCTTTCCGGTGCTGCTTCTGGGTTTGAGCAGGATGTACGGCAGGCCCCTGCCCATTTGCCGGGCGCTGGTGTCCGGGGACGCCTGCCCCAAGGGTGTGATGGACGCTCTGGAAAGGGAATTGGGCAGCAAACTCTACCCTCACTACGGCAGCAGAGAGTGCGGGCTGGGCGAGGCCGTCACTTGTCCTGCCTTTGAGGGAATGCACCTGCGGGAGAATCACATCATCCCTGAAATTGTTGACGAAGGTGGACGGGTTCTGCCCGAGGGCGAATACGGCGAGCTGGTGATTACCACCATCGGCATGGAAGCCATGCCCCTGATCCGCTACCGCACGGGAGATTTTACCCGTATCCTGCCGCCCTGTCCCTGTGGCGGCGTGACCCGGCGCATTGACACCGTTTCCCGCCGGGAGGGGGAAATTTCCATGGAACGGCTGGACAGCGCCCTGTTTTCACTGGAAATTCTGGTGGATTACCGGGCCGCTTTTGACGGAACATTGCATATCGACGCACGGACAGTGGACGGGCAGGGCAGGGAGCGGCTGACACAGGCGGCAAATGACTGCTGCCCCGGCAGGACTGTGATGGTGCGGGTATCCTCAGCAGAGCCGGATGACCGGCCTATGTATTTGGGTAAACGGTATGTTCAGTAGGGAAGAATCTGACCATTTTCCGCCGGCTTCAGAAAGTGGAGACGGAAATAGTTTTTCTGAAACGTGATAAGCCCCTCCTCCTGCATCAGGCTCAGCTCCCGGGACAGGGCGCTGCGGTTGATGCAGAGGTATGCCGCCAGCTCCTCCCGGGAAAAGGGAATGGCAAAGGAGGTTGTCTGACGCCGGGAGGCCTGCAGGGTCAGAAACATCAGAATCCGCTCCCGCAGACCCTTCTGGGAGAGAATGGCAAGGCGGTACTCCTTCTTGATGTTCCCATTGGAAATCCATGCCGCAAGCTGTCGGGTCAGCTCCGCCCGCCAGATTTCCGGCAGCATTCCGGGCCGGGTCGCCAGCTCCGCCGGAAAGTAGGCGATCCGGGTATCCGCGGCAGTCACGGCATGATAGGGGGACAGCTGACTGCGGGTAAAGATCAGGTCAGCGCCCAGAATCTCCCCCGGGCGCAGGGCGTTAATCAGGCTGCAGCTGCCCTCCATAAAAATGTGCATGATATTGATTTTTCCGGAAAGCAGGATTCCAAAACGACTGACTTTTTGCTGGGGCCGAATCAGGCAGAGCCCCTTTCGGTATTCCTGAATCTGCCGGTGAGGCAGAATGCAGTCTGCGACGATCTCCTCCGGGAAATCGGCAAACAGCTCCGACTTTTTCAGTCCTTCCAGCAGCATCTCCATGAAAGAATCCTCCACCTGATGAAAATTAATATCATTATATCAAAAGTATGTTGCTATAGCAACATACTTTTCTTTTTTTGATGGTATATCCTAATAAACACGAGGCAAAATACAGCATTTTGACGAATCGCCTCGGTGATGGAGGAAAGAATATGAAAAAATGGATTTCCCTTTTCACCGCGCTTTGCATGGCAGCCTGTCTGTTCACCGAATGCGGCGCCAAACAGGAAGCCCCTGCTCCTGCCACTGTGCCCGCCGCCGCTCCGGCGGAAACAGCCGCGCCGCAGACGGAAGCCCCGGCACAGCCGATGGAACTGATCGTGTTCGCCGCAGCGTCCATGACCGAGACCCTGACGAAACTGGGGGATCAGTACATGGCCGAGCATCCCGAAGTGACCGTTGTTTTTAACTTCGACTCCTCCGGCACCCTGAAGACCCAGATTCAGGAGGGCGCGGACTGCGACATTTTCATCTCCGCCGGTCAGAAGCAGATGAATCAGCTGGATATCACCGCAAATCCCGAGGTCAACACCGAGGGACTGGATTTTGTCCTGGAGGGCACCCGGTTCAACATTCTGGAAAACAAGGTGGCCTTGGCTGTCCCGGAGGGCAATCCCGCCGGTATCGAATCCTATGACGATCTGGCTGCCAAATTAAAGGACGGCAAGGTGGTGCTGGCTATGGGCAATTCCGATGTCCCCGTTGGTCAGTACACCCAGAAGATTCTGGCCTACTATGCGCTGTCCGAGGAAGATTTGGCTGCCGCCGGTGCCGTCACCTACGGCTCCAACGTCAAGGAGGTCACCACTCAGGTCAGCGAGGCAACCGTGGACTGCGGCATCATCTATCAGACCGACGCCTTCTCCGCTGGGCTCACCGTGGTGGACACCGCTGCCGCCGAGATGTGCGGACAGGTCATTTATCCCGCCGCCATTCTGAAAACCTCTCAGAATGTGGACGCGGCGCAGGCGTTCCTGGACTATCTTGTGAGCGATGCCGGTGACACGGTATTCGAAGCCGTGGGCTTTACGCCTGTGGTATAATGGAAGAAACCCCGCAGGCGGGCGAATTGCCCGCCTGTTTCGGCGTTTGACAGGAGGGAAGCTATGGACTGGTTTCCGCTGTATAACTCAATCCGCATTGCCGCCATCAGTACGTTGATTATTTTCTTTCTGGGTATTTTTGCCGCCTACTACATAGCAAAGACACCCCGGCTGGTCAAGGGCGTGCTGGACGTGATTCTGACATTGCCGCTGGTGCTGCCGCCCACGGTGGTGGGCTACCTGCTGCTGCGGGTTCTCGGCCCCAAGCGGGTCATTGGCGCATGGTTTCTGCGAGTCTTCGATTTGAAACTGACCATGACCTGGTGGTCGGCGATTTTTGCCACCACCGTGGTGATTTTTCCTCTGATGTACCGCACCGCCCGGGGCGCTTTCGAGTCCTTTGACGAGACGCTGGCCTATTCCGCACAGTCCTTGGGTCTCAGCAACACCTATATTTTCTGGCGTATCCGGATGCCCTACTGCCGTCAGGGAATCTTAGCGGGTACGGTACTGGCCTTTGCCCGGGCGCTGGGCGAATACGGCGCGACCAGCATGATCTGCGGCTATACCCCCGGCAGGACTGCCACCATTTCCACCACCGTCTATCAGCTCTGGCGCACCAACGACGACGGCGCCGCCTTCCGGTGGGTGCTGGTCAACCTGTCCATCTCCTTTGTGGTGCTGCTGGCGGTGAATATGCTGGAAAAGCGCAGCCGGAAGGGAGGGGCCTGAATGTCAGTTTTTGTGGACATTGAGAAAACCCTCGGTTCCTTTCATCTGAAGGTGCGCTTTGAAGCCGGGAATGAGACACTGGCCCGGCTGGGCGCCTCCGGCTCCGGCAAGAGCATGACCCTCAAGTGCATCGCCGGCATCGAAAAGCCGGACCGGGGCCGGATCGTGGTGGACGATGTGGTGCTGTTCGATTCGGAAAAGCATATCAATCTGCCGCCCCAGCAGCGGCATACGGGGCTGATGTTCCAGAATTACGCCCTGTTTCCCAACATGACGGTGCTGCAAAATATCCGGGCCGGTGCCGGTCGGGAGTCGGACAAGCGTAAGCGGGAGGCCGCCGTGACTGCCATTATGGACAGCTTTGGACTGACCCCCCTGGCCGGGCACCTGCCCTCCCAGCTGTCCGGCGGACAGCAGCAGCGCACCGCTCTGGCCCGGATTCTGGTCTCCAGTCCCAGAATTCTGCTGCTGGACGAGCCCTTCTCCGCGCTGGACAACCACCTGCGGTTCCGGCTGGAGCAGGAGGTGCGGCAGATTATCGGAGAGTTTGGCAAAACTGTGCTGCTGGTATCCCATGACCGGGACGAGGTCTTCCGGCTTTCGGACAGCATCGCCATTGTGGACGACGGTAAAATCGACGCCTTCGGCACCAAAGCGGAGGTGTTTGCCAATCCCCGCACCCGGAAGGGCGCTATGCTCACCGGCTGCAAAAATATTTCCCATCTGGAAATGCTGGAAGCCGGGAAAGCCTGGGCAACGGACTGGGATATGGAACTGGAGATTCCCGGACTGACCCCGGAAACCGGCGCGGTCGGTATCCGGATGCATGATATCCGCCCGGGGCCGGGAAGGAACGGTTTCCGCTGCCGGGTGGTGGAGGAAATTGAGAATCCCTTCTCCTACACGATTATGCTGCAGAGCGTGAGCAGTGCCGCCGGCTCCTGCCCCATTGGCTGGGAAATGGAGAAAGCAGTCTGGAAAAGGATTCGCGCGCCGGAAATCGGCATCTGCCTGCCCCCGGAATCCCTGCTGCTGAAAGATTAATATAAATGAGGTTCGTAGAATGAAAAAAATAAACGTACAGGACGCTATCGGCATGACGCTGTGCCACGACATCACGGAAATGAACGACGGCTTCAAGGGCGTGGCCTTCAAGCGGGGCCACATCCTCCGGCAGGAGGATGTGGAGCATATGCTGGACATCGGTAAGCGGTCGGTGTTCGTCTGGGAGGAAAACGCGGGAGAAATCCACGAGGAGGACTGCGCCCGGCGGATGGCTGCCATGGCCCCGGTGGAGGGGTGCCATTACACCGAGCCTTCCGAGGGAAAGGTGCTGCTGATTGCCGACAAAAGGGGAATGTTCCGGGTGAACCGGGCGCTGCTGCGGAAAATCGATTCCATCGGCGACATCACCATCTGCACCCTGCCTGACCACTATCCTGTGGAAGCGGGGGCACGGCTGGCCTCCATGCGCATCGTTCCGCTGGTGACGAAGGAAGCGCAGATTCTGGAAGCGGAGCGGCTGTGTTCCGAGGAAACGCTTCTGGATCTGCGGCCCTACCATTCGAAGAAAATCGGTGTGGTCATCACCGGCTCCGAGGTCTATTCCGGCCGGATTCAGGATAAGTTTGAGCCGGTGGTTCGTGCCAAGATGAAACAGTATCCCGCGGAAATTCTGGGCGTTACCATCTGCGACGACGATCTGGACATGATTGTTGGAGCGGCAAAGGCCCATCTGGAAAACGGCGCGGATTTTCTGATCTTCACCGGCGGCATGAGCGTGGACCCGGACGATCTGACACCCACCGCTATCCGACTGTTGGGGGCGGAGATTATCAGCCACGGCGTGCCCTCCCAGCCCGGCAACATGACGTTGGTCGCCTATCTGGGGGATGTGCCCATTCTGGGTGTCCCCGGCGCGGCAATCAAGCTGCCCACGACCATATTTGATGTTCTTCTGCCCCAGATTTTTGCCGGAGACAAGCTCACAAAGGAAGACCTGATCGGTCTGGGCGACGGCGGCCTGTGCCAGATGTGCAAAGTCTGCCGCTGGCCCAACTGTACCTTTGGCCGGTATTGACTTTATAAGCTAAGGCAGCCACCATTGTGCGGTGTTGCCCTAAGGAACCTCTGGATAAATCCTCTGCGGCTTTCCCGGCGAATTGTCTGCCGCCAGCTCTTGCCAATTTCATCAGAAACTCTTTCAGAAACTCCCCGGAATGCCGCAAGAAATCGCATTCCGGGGAGTGTCAATGTTATCTCGCTGATATCCTGATATTCAATAGAAGACAAATTGAGGTTCCAACATTTTGACCCTGTTTGTGTGACTGCCGCTGTCCCGAAACCTGTTCCCGACGGGACATGTGCTGGCTCCGTACATTCCCATGGTAATCGCCACGCTGGTGGCGATCCCCATTTCCTCAGCCATCAGCCTGCACTCTGCCAAGCCCATTCAGGGCATGGTGGAGGCTACAAAATCCATCTCGAAGGGTGACTTTTCTGTGCGGGTGTCTGAGGAAGGGGAAGGCGATATCGGCGAACTTCTGCACAGCTTTAATCAAATGACCGCGGAACTGGGCAGTACGGAATTGATGCGCAAGCTTCCCGCATCACTTTATGGATACGGGATGAGGGAATCGGCATCAGCCCTGAGCATATCGGACATATTTTCGATAAATTTTATCAGGAGGACGACGCACATTCCTCTGTGGGAAATGAACTGGGGCTTTCTCTTGTGTACAGGATTGTACAATTAAGCCAGGGCGAGATTTCCGTAGAGAGCCAGAAAGGCATTGGTACGGTGTTCACTGTGATACTGCCTTGTGCCTCTGACCCGTAAAGAAAACGAAAAGATGACACTTTCCAACCGTGATCGTGTCATCTTTCTGTGTAATTTACGTGATAGTGGGGTTATGCGATAAAAAAGGGTTGCGTTTCAAAATAGAATATGTATAATAGTATTAACATATTCTATTCTGGGGGGGGGGGACGCATATGGGCGCGCTGCTGAATTGGGATCGGGACGATCATTTTGCGGTAGATCACGGAATCTCCGGTATTTCCGGAAAAACCGTACAATACTATAGCGGTATGGTGGATGTGGGGTTTGCAGTCTACCCGGCAGGGGAACTGCTGTGCCAGTTTCTGAACTATGACCCTTCGGATTTTCTCGCAATGAAGCGGCAGCGGGATGGCCGCGTTCCGGTTCCTCCGGAACAGCTTGCCGCCCTGCTCTCCGGTATGCCCTACTACCGGGAGTTGATGGCCCAGCTGGAACCGGGCAGGCGGTTGGTCTGCGGGCAGCTGTTCAGCCAATACCAGCGGGGAATTCTCTGGCAGGATGCACAGGAATGCTTTCAATTAATAGAGAATCGATATTTACCTTTAGCAATTCAAATATCCCGGGCAGCCGAAAACGGGCGGAACGCGCTTTCCGCATTGGCTTCTCTGCCGGAGGGGGCGCTGGATTCCCCTTCCCTTGGCGATTACCTGCGCGCACCGATGTCCAAGCCGGAACCTGCCTTCGTAATCCGGGACAGAAAAACAGAGCCAAGGCTTGCCGAACAATACCGGTTGACCCGGCTGTCAGAGCTTATGTATCTGGAGCTGATCCACCTGCTGTTTTCCGGCGGCAGCATCCAGAAATGCGGGAATTGCGGCAGGTTCTTTCTGCCGGAGCGGGGCTACAGCTATCGTTATTGCAGCCGGGTGGCCCCGGGGGAGTCGGAACGCACTTGCCGGGACATCGGCGCCGCCAGAGCGCGGCAGAACAAACTGGCTGGCAGCACCGTGCTGACCGCCTATCAGAGGGCCTACAAGCGGTACTATGCCCGGGTGTTGAAGCATCGCTGGAGCAAAGAACAGTTTCAGCGCTGGCAGGAGGAAGCCCTGCGTGTCCGCAGTGAAGCGGAAGCCTCCCATTGGTCCGGGCTGCAGCTGGAGGACAAGCTTCGTGAACTTGCGGAGAATCTCTGATTGGAAATAGTAAAATGAAATATAAAACTCTATAATCTATCAGTTGTGAACAGGAACGGCTCTCCGAATTCGGAGAGCCGTTTAATCGTTCCCTAGGTTCCGGTGTAGGCTGCCGTATAGACGGCAATCACCTCCGCGGGTGAAACCGAAATCAGATTGCTGCCCATGCAGGTATCCTGCATTGCCAGCGATGAAAGCTCGGGGAAGTGCGCGGGTTCTACCTTATTCAGCTCCTTCAGGCAGGAGCTGATGCCCACCGTATGATTGAGCTGCCGCACCGCCCCAACCACCGCAAAGGCCGCCTGTCTGTCGCTCATGGACTGCGCATCGGGAAGCCCCATGGCACCGGCAATGGCCCGGAAGCGTCCCCCAAATTCGGGGCGCTGGGCGTCGAAGGCGAGGACATAGGGCAGCAGCACCGCGTTGCACACGCCGTGGGGCAGATTGTACCGCCCGCCCAGCGCGTGGGCCATGGCGTGAACCATGCCAAGTCCCGCATTGCTGAAAGCCATGCCCGCCACATTTTCTGCGTAAGCCATCATGGTTCTGGCCTGCTCGTCATCGCCGTTTTTCACCGCCGCGGGCAGATGCCGGGTGATGACGTCGATGGCCCACAGGGCGTCCTTGTCCGTGATGGGGCTGGCGTTTCGGGACAAAACCGCTTCAATCGCGTGGGTCAAGGCGTCCATGCCTGTGGCTGCCGTCAGCTTCGGCGGCATGGAGCGCATAAAGTCCGTGTCGTTGACCGCGATGGCTACCATGCAGTTGGTGTCCACCATGGCCATTTTGCTGTGGCGGACGGGGTCGGTGACGATGTAAAAGGAGGTGCACTCGCTGCCGGTACCGGCTGTGGTGTTGATGGCCACGATGGGCAGGCCGGGACGGGCGGATTTCCCCGTGCCCTCATACTGCTCCACCGTACCGCCGTTTGCCAGCACGATGCTGGCGGCCTTGGCGGTGTCAATGGCAGAACCGCCGCCCAGCGCGATCAGCATTTGCGCGCCGATGGCGGACGCTGCCGCGATGCAGTCGTTGACCACCTGCACGGTGGGGTTGGGCTGCACGTTGTAATACACCGCAAATTCCACGCCCGCCCCGGACAGCACCCGGGCAACCCGCTCTGCCGCGCCGGATTCATACAGGAACCGGTCCGTCACCAGCAGCGCGCGGGTGATGCCCATTTTCCGAAGCTCCGGCTCCAGAAGCCGCACCGCGCCCTTGCCGAAAAAGCTGGTTTTCACAGCGTCGATCCGTTCAGGCATTTTGGCGCCCCCCTTATTTTGCCTGACCGCAGACGATCTGGATGGGGTCCCAGATGGAGCACTCGGCGGAGGAATAGCAGAAGTCCACCTGGCTCAGCGTCTCAGCGGTCATACCGGCGCGGATGGCAACGGCGATGGCATTGATGCGGGTGGCCACGTTCTTTCCACCCCAGGCCTGAGCGCCCACCAGCTGGTGGGTATTGGCCTCATAGACCAGCTTGATGGTAATTTTGCGCTGGTTGGGGCAGATACCGGGGCGATCGGTGCCGGTGGCCATGGCGCTTTTGACCCGAAGGCCGGCCCGTTTGGCTTCCGTTTCCGTCAGACCGGTTCGGGCAAGCTCAGTGCCCCCTACCCGTAGGCTGCAGGTACGCAGGCTGCCCTGACGGCTCTGCACACAGTCGCCGACCGCGTAAATTCCGGGGACATTGGTGGCAAGCTCGCCATCGATCAGCACGGCGCCATTGGGGGCAAGGGCCACGCCTGTGCCTGCCAGCAGCCCGGTATTGGGCCGCACGCCGGTGGATACGATGCACAAATCGCAGGGATAGCTGCCCCGGTTGGTCTGCACCTGCTCGACGAAGGTTCTGCCGGGGAAGGCACGGACCTGCTCACCCAGACTGAACTGAACGCCCTCGGCTTCCAGCGCCTTGCGGATCAATTCGCTGACCTCAGGATCAAATTCCGGCAGCAGCTGCTGGTTTTCCTCGATGATGCGCACTTTTCTGCCCATTTTCAGCAGTACCTTGGCGATCTCCAGGCCGGACCAGCTGCCGCCCAGAATCACAACGTCCTGGACATAGGGCGTCCGGGTGTACTCCTTCAGGAAAATCAGATCCTCCACGGTTTTCAGGGTCTGCACGCCCACCCGGTTTGCGCCGGGCACCTGGGGCAGTCCAATGGAGGAACCGGTGGCAACCACCAGCTTGTCGTAGCTGTCCTCGAATACCCGTCCGGTGGAAAGGTCACACACCGTAACCCTCCGGCGGGCCGGATCGATGGCCTGCACCTCATGGCGCAGATGCGCCTGAATCCCCGCGCTGCGCAGCTCGGTTTCCTTCTCCTGAATGGCCTCATTCAGCTGCTGCATACTCTGGCCCAGATAGTGGGGCAGGCCGCCTACACCGCAGCTGTAGAAGGCACTCATCTCATAGACGGTGATCTGGGCGCTTCGATCCCCGGCAGCAATCCGGGAAGCCGCCGATACACCGGCAGAGATGCTGCCAATAACAACAATTTTCATGTTTTTGCCTCACTTTTCACCCCGGAAAGTGTCCTTCCGGGGTGCAGGTTGACGTTTACTCCATGGCGGGAGGATTGTCCACGATGCCCACAATGAAGGCATCCACAGGGGTGGGATGATCCACGGCATACTGGGTGGTCTGGTCGGTGGTGACCAGCACCAGTTCCCCGATGCCTGCCCCCAGGGTGTCTGCCGCAACCAGCATATCCTTTTTTGTGCCGTTCACTGGCTGAACCAGCAAAAATTTCAGTCCCTTCAGATTTTCCATCTTCCGGGTGGAATAGACCGTTCCCTTAACCGTACCAAGAATCATCGTTTTTCTCCTTATACGAGTTTTTCATAAAACGGTTAAAAACCGTTTTATTGGGCTGCTGTCCAGGCAGCCTGCGGCCATGCCGCAAAAAACGAAGTCAATGCATTTCCTGCCGCCTGCGGCGGCATACGATGTTAATCGTATGATAAAATGGTTTCAACCATTTTATCAGGAAATCCTATTATTCCTTGCCGAGGACGGTGACCAGCTGCCCCTGCCGAAGCAGAAAGGCGTTGCCGTCGTCGGTATCGATATGCAGATCCAGCGAATGCCCCCTACCGGCGCGCACCAGCACGTTGCCCAGAACGCCGGGCTTGACGCCGTCAACCTGAATCCGGACGTGGTCCCCGTCCTTCAGGCCGAAGGCCGCCGCTTCTCCTTCAGACATATGCAGGTGCCTGTCCGCAATGATTACGCCCTCCGGCACGGTGATCTCGCCAAGGGGCCCCCGAAGAGTAATTCCGGGGGTTCCGGCGGTGTGGCCGCTGGAGCGAACCGGCGCCGTGACGCCGATGTTCCGGCAATCGGTCTGGGCCAGCTCGATCTGGGTGGCCTTCCGCTCCGGCCCCAGAATCCGCACCTTTTTCAGCTCCCCTTTGGGGCCGATCACATCAAGGCATTCCTCACAGGCATACTGCCCCGGCTGGCTCAGCTGCTTTTTTGGCGTAAGCTGATAGTTTCGCCCGAACAGCCTGTCCACGTCTGCGCGGGACAGGTGAATGTGGCGCACGGAAATGCCCACCGGTACCTGACGGCTCCGCTTTTGCAGCTCCGCGCGAACCGCTTCCGCCACAATCGCCGCCAGCTGCTCCTGGGTGATGTCGTGATAAACCAAGGCTCAGCGCCCCCTTTGCGGCTTACGGCAGCTCCGGCATGACCTCGCTGACGCTGGTGTGGGGGCGGGGAATCACATGGCAGCTGACGATCTCACCGATGCGGGAGGCGGCATTCTGCCCGGCTTCCACAGCGGCCTTCACAGCACCCACGTCGCCCTGCACAAACACGGTGACGAGGCCCGCGCCGATCCGCTCCTGCCCCACCAGCGTCACGTCGGCGGACTTCAGCATAGCATCGGCGGCTTCGATATTGGCGGTCAGGCCGTTGGTCTCGATCATACCCAGAGCGGCGTTCAGCGCCACCTGCTCGCCGGCGGGGGCACCGGACTTGCCAGTGGCGGGTCCCTTGGGGGGCAGAATCCGCTCGATATCGCTGTGGGGACGGGCAATGACGTTGGAGCAGAACAGCTCGCCCACCCGGGATGCGGCGGCCTCACCGGCTTCCACGGCGGACTTCACCGCGCCAACCTCGCCGGTGACGATGACGGTGGTCAGGCCAGCGCCGATGGTATTGGAGCCGACAAATTCCACATCGGCAGCCTTCAGCATGGCGTCGGTGGCTTCGATATTGCCAACCAGACCCTTTGTTTCAATAAAACCCAACGCTTTCATAGTTAGAGCCTCCTATTTTGTGTATGGTAGAATATGGATTTTTAAAATTGAATTATCAAAGTTTCAGACGATCCGCAGGCCGCCCTCTGCCAGCACGCAGCGGCGGCGGCGGCAGAAGCTTCGGGCACAGGTGATGCCCTCGCCGGTGGGTCCGGCAATGGTCATGGTGCAGTGGCCCTCGCCGCCAATGCCCACGCCGGCCTTGGTTGCGCTGTTCTTGACGTAGATGGTGGTCTCAATGGCTCTGGCAAAGCGGGTCATGTGATCCACATCCTTGGAGAAAATGGATGCGGTGTGCCGGTTGCCATGCTCTGCCACCAGCGCGCACTCCACGGCCTCCTCAAAGCTTCCCACCCGAACCACCGGCAGAATGGGCATCATCTGCTCCACCAGCACGAAGGGATGGTCGGCAGGGGTCTCGCAGACGGCAAGACGGCAGGTGTCCGGCACCTGAACGCCGATCTGGCGCAGAATTTCGTTTGCGTTTTTGCCCACCCAGTCTTTGTTGACCTCATGGCCGCCGTTCTTTTTGGGCTTCAGGCAGATGCGAACCAGCTGCTCGGTCTGGGCGGCGGTGAGCAGATACGCGCCGTTTTTCTTCAGCTCATGCAGCAGGCCGTCATAGGCGGCGCCTACGGCAAAGACCTCCTTCTCGGCAAAGCAGAGGATGTTGTTGTCAAAGGACGCGCCTTCGTAGATCTTCTGTCCAGCCAGCGCAATGTCGGCGGTCTCGTCCACAATGACGGGGGGATTGCCCGCACCGGCGCCGATGCACTTCTTGCCGCTGCGCAGCAGAGCATTCACCATGCCCATACCGCCGGTACCGGCCATCAGCCGGATCTTGGGGTTGGCAGCCAGCTGATCTACCGCTTCCATGGTGGGTTCCCGGGTCATGGTCAGCAGGTTGGCGGGGCCGCCGGCTTCCACAATGGCCCGGTTCAGGGCCTGCAGGCACTGGGCGCTTACCCGCTTTGCCCGGGGATGTACGTTGAATACCACCGTGTTGCCGCCGGCAATCATGCTGATGGTATTGTTGATGATGGTTTCAGTGGGGTTGGTGGTGGGGGTGATGGCGGCGATGACACCGAAGGGAGCGTATTCCTCCAGCATCAGGCCCGTATCCCCGGACAGTGCCTCCGTAGTCAGGCATTCGGGGCCGGGGGTCTTGTTGATGACGGCAAGGTGCTTTTCCACCTTGTCCTCGTACCGGCCCATGCCCGTTTCCTCCACGATCTTCCGGCTCCACTCCTCGACATGGGCCCGGGCGCAGCGGCGGATCGCTTCAATAATGCGGCGGCGGTCCTCAATTTTGAAATTGGTCACCCATTCCCGCTGGGCCTTCCAGGCCGCTTCCACGGCATCGTTCACATTCTCGAACACGCCGTCGTCGCCGGTGGGATTGACCGGTGCCGCCGGGGTGGGTACGGTGCTCTTACAGGCGTAAGGGGTCTGGACGGGGGCTGTGCCGCCGGCCTGCATACCCGCAAGCACCTTCTGGACAATCGCATCAATTTCCTGCGATGTAATATCCATGGTATTCTATCCTTTCCGGGAATCCTCGCTTCGGCATTCCCTTATTTGTTTCCCATTACACGGCGGACAACCTCCGCCATCACATCCGCCTTTGGCACGTCCACAGCCGGAACCTGATCGGGTGTGGGCGCGGCGGGCGCGGGAGCCGTCACTGCCGGTGCGCCCTGAGGAGGCAGCGCCGGGAGAGGCTCGC
>OBLI01000275.1_pt1 | contig 55716 bp, 63 predicted proteins | sample 1519701 | NCBI WGS metagenome assembly OBLI01 (sample SAMEA3663005, study PRJEB22513) | pig gut metagenome | biome: pig gut; feature: pig-associated habitat; material: faeces | place: France | collected 2012
TAAATTTTTTTATTTTTTTAAATTTTTTTTAAAAATTTTTAAAATTTTTCAAAAAATATTTTTTTAATTTCAAAAAAAATAAAAATGTAAAAAAAATGTAAAACATTTATTTTTTTATGTGAAATTTATTGCAATTTAATTTATAATATTGCTAACAATTTTCATAAACCATATTTAATTTTTATAGAATGAAAAAAAAGGAGTGATTATGTTAAATCGTATATCAACCTTACTGGCAAATTTTAAAGTCAATGAAGTCGTTGGCAAAATCTCCGCCGAGCTAAATGAAGCCGATTTTGAAAACAAAGTAAATTTACAATTAAAACAAATCAACGAGCGGCGTCGTGCCGTAATCAATGAAATAATGCAAGTCCTAGGACGTGGAGGGCAGTCCATTTTATGCGAAATAACTAACAAAACTTTATCGCAATTAACTCGTTATAAAACCGAATACAACGTCCCAGAAGAAGTGATTATGAAAATAGAATATTATTTTCGTAATTTGCCGTTGGAATGCTTTTTAATGGAACATCAAATTGAAAAAATCAATGATGGCGATAATTCCAACGATTTTAATAATTCAACCTTAAAAGCGTTGTCCGCCGAAGATTTGCCAAATTTCCACGAGAAAATAGAATTATTTTTCCCACCGATTTTCCAAAAATTCGTAGTCAGTTCGATGGCTGCACGAGATCTATTAAATAATAACGCTTTTATGCAAAATATAGAAAATATTCGCTTTGTTATGTGTAATGATGCGTTATTCGCACCGGAAATAAACAAGGGAGACCTTGTATTGTTTGACTTGCAAAGCGGAAAATTCTCCGGAGACGGCGTCTATTTATTAGCATTTGATAACGCATTGATTATTCGGCGAGTGCAGAAAATAACGGCTGATCAATATAGGTTGTCGTGCAATAATGAAAAATATTTGCCGATTGAGCCACCAGCAACAGATTTATATTTTGTTGGAAAGATTTTCAAAGCCGTTCCGGTCGGCGTTGCCAAAGATATTTTATAAAAGTTTATAAAAGTTGCTAAATTGCACTTGACTTTTTCTAAAAAACTTTGCCCTACTTTGTTTTTCAACAAAATAGGGCGTATTTTTCATAAACCTTATTTTTGGAGTATGTCTATTATGTATAAGTGTGCTGATTATAAAAAAATACTTCATAATTTGTAAAGTATTTTTTAATTTATGTCAAGTTTTCATCAAAATAATACTTTTTTATTAAGTTATTTTACTTTTTATGAAATATTAAAAATTTTTTATTTTTTGTATTTCGGCGTCTGTTCGGCGATTTGAAAAAAGTCCGAAAAAATATTTAATTTTTCTGCAAAAAACGCTTGACAAAAATAAAAATAGTTTTATAATACGCATCAACAAACAAAGAAAAATTTCAAAAATTTTATTTGACATAAAAATTTTTCCTTTCTTAGTTTGCCGGTAGCTACAGCCGAATAGTAGTGACCTGATGACTCCGTTGTTTTATTACGTCCTTAATAGCAAGACATACGATAAAGCAGAAGCCACGACAAAAAATTTGTTCTTTACTTTAAATCTTAAATATTAAATATTAAATATTAAATATTAAATATTAAATTTTAAGTTTTATTGAGTGGCAAGAAACCAAGCGGACGAGGCGAGAAGTGGCTAATAAAAATTTAGCGTTTTTATTAGAAAGCGTTTAGGGGTGGCAAACCGCCAATGTATGAACGTGGCTAAAAAAATACATTGAACTTTTAATTTTAAAATTCAAACCTTAAAAAGCAAAATAAACCACGCAACTTCATAACGAGTTAGCGTAGTTCATTCTTTACATACCTAATAAATTGACCTTAATAAATCATAGATATTTGCCAAAAATAAATGCATTCTCCAACTCATAATGAAATGAATTTTGGACTTTAATGATTATTTTTGTGCGACTTTTTTTGTTATTAAGACCAAAGGAATTTATATTATGACAAAAAATAATACAAAAATCAATACCAAAAAGAATTTTTATGCAACAACAATCTTTTTTAATGATAAAAAATCATTAACTTATTTTGTTTCCGCTGAAAATAATGTGATTGCAAATATGAAAGCAATCAGCAAATTTATAGATGATAAATGCGACGGCAATAATAATATATTGTTATCGCAAACCGGCATAAGAAAAGTTATTTGCCAACCGACCAGAAATAAAAAATTGCCATTAGTTCAACAAATCAAAAAAGGCAACATTTATTTTTAATTTAACTTAATTTAATTTAACTTAATTTAATTTAATTCTTAAATTATGAGTAATTCAACACAACTTCAAACCCAAAATGTTAATTTTGGTTTAATGCCAAAAACTTTTGAAGGTGCTATGCAATTTGCTAACATTATTTCTAAAAGTTCTTTACTTCCACGAGATTATCAAAACAATCCGGGCAATATTTTATCTGCAATTCAATACGGTTCAGAAATAGGTTTAAGCCCTTTTCAAGCGATGCAAAGTTTAGCCGTTATCAACGGCAGACCGAGTTTATACGGCGATGCTTTACTTGCATTAGTTCGTAGCAGTGGTTTATTAGAATACTGCAAAGAAGAAATCTTTGACGATAAAGCAGTTTGCACGGTCAAACGCAAAAATGAACCGATAGAAATTATCCGAGAATTTAGCAAAGATGATGCTAAAAAAGCCGGTTTATTAAATAAAAGCGGACCTTGGAGTTTATATCCAAAAAGAATGTTGCAAATGAGAGCCAGAGCGTTTGCTCTACGTGATGGTTTTGCCGATGTTCTGAGAGGCGTTTCCTCCGCCGAAGAGATGCAAGACGTGGAATATACGATAACCGATATAACTCCACAATCTCAACCTACATTATTATTAACTAACGGAAAATTTATTAGTTTCTTGCCAAAATATTTTGAATATTTTCAAAATAACAAAGATGCAGAAAACCCTACGGAAGAATTAGTAAATAAAATTCAAACGCGTTGGGAAATCAGTGAAAAGCAAATTTTTGCACTGCAAGAATTATCAAAGTTAGAAACCGCTCCGGAAGATTTTGCAGGTTGGTTTTATAACACTACGCAAGAAACTGAAAACTAATTGATTTCATTTTTTATTTTTTATCGTTTGGACTTCTTTAGTAATTAAACGCTTTGCCTTTTTATTGTCTCCTATGTAGTCAAAGCGTTTATTACTTTTTTTTTACTTCTTTTACTTTTTTTTACTTTTTTTTACTTTTTTATTCTTTACATACCTTTTAAATTATCTTTAATAACTTATGAAAACTTTACAATTAACACAAAACACTCCAGAATGGTTAGCATTTAGACAAAATCATTTTAATGCAAGTGAAGCACCGATTATGCTCGGCATTTCACCTTATCAAAAACGCGACGACTTGTTGAAAGAAAAAGCGTTTGGCATAACCAAAGAATACACAGAATATCAACAAAAGATTTTTGAAAACGGACATAAATTTGAAAATTTTTATCGTAATAGTTTAGCCGAACAAATTGTCGGCGATGATTTATATCCAGCCGTAGGTTTGAGTGAAGAATATCAAAATTTGGCTGCAAGTTTTGATGGAATAACATTATTAAATGATGTTATTTTTGAACATAAAACGCTTAATAGTAAATTAGAAAATGTTGATAGCATTGATAATTTGCCGGAACATTATAAAGCACAAATGGAGCAACAATTATTAGTTAGTGGTGCCAAAAAATGTTTATTCGCAGCGTCCAAATACGACCAAAACAATGAACTTATAAAAGAAGTTCATTTTTGGTATGAAAGCGACCCAAATCTGCGTGAAAAAATCATTATCGGCTGGGAACAATTTGCCAAAGATTTACAACAATTAAAAGTAAATAATTTAAACGATTTCCACGAGAAATCGCAAATTATTTCTACAAATACTATATTAGATTTGCCGGTTATTGATTTGAATATCATCGGACGCGTAGTTAATTCAAATTTAACTGAATATAAACAAGCTGCTGTTGATATTTTTAAAAATATCAAAACTGATTTGCTAAGTGATGATGATTTTGCTAACGCCGAAAATGATTTGAAGTTTTGTAAAAAAATAGAAACTCAAATTAAAGATGCTAAACAAAAAGCATTACAACAACAACACGACGTAGCAACATTATTTAATATGTTAGACGAGATTGCTAATGAAGCGAGAACTAAACGACTTCAATTAGAAAAATTAACTAAAAATCGCAAAGATGAAATCAAAGCCGAGATTATTAGTTCGGCAAATAAAGAACTTAACGAGTTTATTTATGAATTAAATAAAAATACTACGCCTTTTATTATTGATTTTGATTATATAAATATAAATTTAATCAAAGGATTAAAAACACTTTCCAGCATTAAAGATAAAGTGGCGACTGAAGTTGCCAATCTTAAAGTAGATTTCAAATTAAAACATAAAGATTTGTTAGAAAAACGCTTTTATTTTAAACAAATCGCCGATGATTTTACTGATGAATTTGCTAACGAGTTTTTGCAGTTAAGTCAAATGGATTTTGATAGTTTTAAGCGTTATGTTGATGCACGAGTTGAAAACATTAAAACTATTAAAAATAGTCCGGCAAACTTATTAAAAGTTGCTTTGCAAAACGCAAATGAAAACAAAAGCAATATAGAAAATAAAATCAATGCTTATGTTGAAAATTTAGTAGATGCTTTCTTAAAAAATAATATAACAGAAAATGCTGAAAGCGTTCGCAACTTGTTAATTAAATTCTACTTTTTTATCAATCGCTAATTTATGAATAGTAACTCGCAAATCGCAAATCGCAAATCATTATGGCAAATAAACTTATTAACAACAAATTTTATGTTGATCCGATTATTAAATCACATTTACTAACTATTTCTAACGCTTTATTTAAACATATCAAAAGCTTATATAAGATTATATCTAACAACACTTATAATAGGTCATTACTTTCAAAAGGTTATATGCGAGAATATAATCATTGGTTTAAAATGCGAATGCTTGAATTTTATAACATTCAAAGCAGTTTTATAAACTTCCCTTACTATTATAATTTATTAGAAAACTTTGCGTATTTATTACGCAAAGCCGATAAACAAAAATATAAAGAACGTCGGAGCATTGACTTTGATATAATCATATCGGTTAGAAACATTTTTAATTTAGTCCGCCAACAATTAAACACTATTCCATAGTATAGTTTAATCGTTGGCTTTTTTATTTACTTTTTCACAAGGAAAAATATATGGCATCTTTAAATAAAGTTAGTTTATTAGGTCGTGTTGGCAAAGACCCTGAAATTAGAAATACTCAAAGTGGCGAATGTATTGCAAGTTTTTCTATCGCCACCGGCGGAGATAAATATAAAGACCAACAAGGTAATCAACAAATTAGCGACACTCAATGGCATAATTGCACGGCTTTTAAAGGACTTGCAAATGTTGTCGCAAATTATGTGCATAAAGGCACACAAATTTATATAGACGGCAAAATAAAGTATGAAAAATACACCAGCAAAGACGGCGTAGAAAAAACGGCGACTAAAATTATTGTTGATAATTTGATTTTGCTCGGAAGTAAAAACGAAAATACTTTTGCAAATAATACTAATAATGATTTGCCGACTTCGTTGCCAAATACTTTGGCAAATACTTCGCAAACTAATAATCAAATCCACGCGGAAACTGCTCCGATAGATGATGTTAATGATATTCCTTTTTAATAATTTTTAATTAGCATAAGGGTAATTTTTATAATGAAACTAACCAAAATAATTTATACGCGGAAAGACATTATGGAATTACTCCAAATTCATCAAATAACCTTATGGCGTTGGATGAAAAAAGGAGTATTCCCTATGCCTGATCTTAAGATTAGTGACCGAAATGCTTTTTGGAACAAACAAACATTAGAAACTTTTTTCAAAAGTCAAAAATAACCTTTTCCTTATTTATTTAATAAACTTTATTTTTACTTTATTATGGACAACTACTACAACAGACAAATTGCAAAAATACAAAAACTCAACGACGAACAATTTAAAATAATCAAAGAAAATAACTTTGAATCAGTTTATATAGTCGCTTATCAAAACTTGTTAGCAAAATTTTTAGAAAAGTTTTATAGCAAAGCCGACTTTGATTTGTTTAATAAAAACCCACAACAATTCATAGAAAGTAAAAAACAAAAAGACGTAGATAATCTTTTTATTTCAAAATTATGCTTCCGTATAATTGATTTGTTAGAACTACATTTAAACAATATTTTTTACTTTATTCATAAAGAAAGTTTAAACAATTTGATTTACATTGAATGTAAAGAACATATTAAAAAACGAGTTTTTAAATATTAAATTAGTTTAATTTTTTAATTATTTTCCACGAGATTTGCTAAAAATTTTTTGAAAAATCTCGTGGAATTCTTTTTATATTTTATTCTTCACTAATAAATTTCAAAGGAGTTTTATTTATATGAGTATGCGTGATGATGCGTGGATAGAATATTTAAACAATAAAAATATTGGATTTAATCCTTACAATACTTACGAATTAGTTGTAGAAATAAAACGAGAAAAAGGCGTGAAGTTGCCAAAATTTGCAACTAATGGTTCGGCTGGAATAGATTTAATTGCTAACATTGAAACGCCGATTACTTTAAATCCTAACGATTGCATTTTAATTCCGTCCGGAATTTCCATTAGCATTAAAAATAAAAATTATTGCGGCTTAATTTATCCACGTTCTGGTTTAGGTCATAAGCACGGAATTATTCTTGGTAATTCCGTTGGCGTTATTGATAGTGATTATCAAGGCGAAATCAAATTATCATTGTTTAATCGTGGCAAACAGCCATTTATAATCAAGCCAAAAATACGATTAGCCCAAATGGTTTTTACACGAATAATGCAGCCCTATTTTGTAGAAGTAAAAGATTTTGTAGTGCAAACTGCTCGTGGTGCTGGTGGTTTTGGAAGCACAGGAGAATAATAATGCAAAATTACAATAATAATAACCCTTATATTGTTGATATTAGTAAATATAACAAATTAGATATTTACAGAATATTACATTTATACAATGTAACTGACCCTTGCTTATCACACGCAATAAAAAAATTACTTTGTGCTGGAAAGCGTGGCGTAAAAAATCAAACGCAAGATATTAACGAAGCAATTTTGTCCTTACAAAGACTGTTAGAAATGCAAGGGGAAGATAATGGAATCTAAAGATTTTCAAGATGCGTGGATATCATTATTTCCATTGCCAAAATGCCCTAAATTTTATTACGACATATACGAATTAAGGACGTATTTTTATTTAAAACGGATAGCAAATTTTACTCTTCAATCTCGTAATTTAAGGTTATCAGAGTTATTAGAGTTTGAAAAAACAATACAAAAATATATATATAAAGTTTTTGAAAGCGATAATATTGATGATTTATCCAAGTTAAGAACTTTGATTATACTGTTACCAGATATGAAAGGCTATTTTGTATTAAGAGGAACAACCACCAAAGAAAATGCTAACGAATACCATTTTAATCTTCCAATAAAATCAAAATTAAAAAACCCTAATTTAGTTTTTGAAAGAATGGTTCATTTGTTATATAGTAAAACAAATGATTTATTAAATAATTTTAATGAAACCCCAAAACCTATAAAGGAATGTTATTTTCAGCAGATGTTAAGTATTATTCAAACACATACAGATATGATTTTACAATGTATGTTATATCACAGACCTTGGAGTTATGAAAAACTTTTTAAAGAAACTACAAGGGGAGTTTTTAACTTACCTATTATAGACCAGCCCCCTTTTAATAATATCAAATTGAAAGGAATGTAAAATGGCAACTAACAAAAAACCACGCAAAAAATATACGCCAAAATATAACGACAATAATGCGATTGTTATTTCAAGAATGCGAATTCTTTTTGAAGCGTTATATAAATTTTTTACAGACTTGAAAGGTGGCAAATGTGCTGTTTGGAAATTTGATGATGTCGGCTATGCCCCTTATGTAAAATTAGGTGACCAAATATATGCAGCATTTGTTTTCTTACAAATATTTTCTGATTTTGTAGAAAAAGTATTCTCGTATAAAAATATCAAGTTAGATTTTGCTCCGTTAAGAGATTTTGCCGGTTATCTTTGCGAACGCAATGATAAGCTTTCTTTTGATGTGAGTGAAATAAATAAGGCTTATGCATTCACATCAAAATTACATAACATTTTCCGAAAAGAAATGACTTGTAAATTTATTTCTGATGGTGCAAATGAATTAAAAGCAACATATACAGGACTTAAACATAAAATGTAAGGAGTAAAAACAAATGATTGATAATAAAACAATCCAACAACAATTACAAAATAACTTAAATGAAAAATTACGTTCAGGTGCTTATGTAAGGGTGTTAAAGGAAAGTGGCTTTTATGAAGCATTATTTGGGTTATCGCTTTCTTTTGATGTAATTTCGCCAGAAGTAATAACCGGCGAAAGTAATTTATTAAGTAATGAAAAATTTCTAAAAATGCAAAAAGTCGCTCAAACATTAGCCTTTAAACAAGGCGGACACAATAAATTTTTAGAAAGTATGCAGATTTGGCTGCTTATTCGTGGCAGTTTATCATTTTGGAAGCAGTTTGATACTTATAGAGTTGGCACTACAAAGCAAAGTGAAAGCACTATGCATACATTAAGAAAACGAGCATTAACTGAAAATGATTTCACAAAAGAAACTTTTTGTATTCCAACTATAAATCAAAATTTTAGCATTGATGAAATGCGTGATAGTTTGCCAAGTGGCTTTTTGGAATGTAGAGTTGTTAATACCAATTATAAAACACTCCAAAATATTATTTTTCAACGGCAAAATCACAGAAGCCAAAAGTGGAATACTTTTATAGAAATGCTGTTAAAACAAGTTCAGCATCCGGAATTTTTAATTAGCAAAAAGATAAAGGCAGGTGATAAATAATGATTTTTATTCCAAAAATAACCGATGAAGACGCTAAAAAGGAAATTGTAGATAACGGTTTTATAAAGGCTGATAAATTTTCTGCGTTTGAAGCGGGAATGCCGTTCAATGAAGAATATGTAAATAAACGGGCGAAAGATAAAGGTCGGCTTATTTTTTATAACAAAAAAATTCATTCCTTAACATTAGAGTGGCTAAATTTAAAACACGAATTTTTTACTGAATCAATGCATCCGCTTGTTGAAACTGTAAAAACGGATTACAGAATTATTAAATTTGTTTATAACATCACTAAATACAACACGCTTTTACTTTGTGATATAACAGAAAAAGTAAGAGCAAAAGCCAAAAAAAAGAAAGGAAAATAAACTATGCAAAACATTTCACAATTCTCAACCCTTGAGCCGATTAACGTTAATGACAAAAGAGTTATTAACGGCAAAACCGATATCAACCAACTTGCACCTTTCAAATACGAATGGGCGTGGGAATTCTTTTTAAAAGCCAACAATAATCATTGGACGCCGAATGAGATCAATATGTCAAATGATTTGGCTGACTATACGACACGATTAACGCCTGATGAGAAGCACCTGTATGAAAACGTTCTTGCGTATTTAACAACTGCCGATATTTTGGCAATGCGTAATATTGGATTAGCAGTAATGGAAAAAATGTCGGCTCCGGAACTGCAAATATATCAAGCTCGGCAAGTTTATGAAGAAAGTTTGCATACTTGGACTTATCAGCATTGCATAGAAAGTTTGAATTTAGATCAGCGAGAAATATATAATCGCTACCGGACAGTGCCGGAAATTTTTGGCAAAATCAAAATATCAAATAAACGCTTAAATAAAATCTTAAAAAGCGATTTAGATTTGACTAATAAAGAAAATGTCAAGCAGTTTATATTGTCTTACGCTTTCTTTGCGATGATATTTGAAGGTGCGTGGTTTTATAATGGCTTCACGCCGATTTTTGCCTTACAAAGACGTGGCTTAATGAAAGGCACAGCCGAACAATTTCAATATATTATGCGTGACGAAACTTTACACGCCGCTTTCGGCATTAAAACATTGAAGACTTTAATGCAAGAAGAAAATTATATACCTCCTTACGAATATTTTTCTTTGATGTTTGAAGAATGTTTAAAAGCCGAAACTGATTATATAAATTATTTATTACCAGAGCCGATTTTGGGATATAACGCAGAAATGCATATTCAACAATATAAATATATTGTAAATCGTCGCTGTCGGCAAATCGGCATTGCAGAACCTTATAAAAATGCAAAAAACGTAATTAGTTGGCTTGACGAGCAAGTCAATTTGAAAAAAGAAAAAAACTTCTTTGAAAGCCGAGTCACCGAATACAAAACAAATGCAGATTTGGATTGGGGGGATGATGATTAAAAGTTTGAACGATTATTATAAAGCGGACGAAACTTTTGATAAAGAAAAAGTTGTTAAAGTTGGAAAAAATTCGCCACTTTATTGTAAAACATTAGATTATTACGCAGATCTTTACAAAAAAAATGGATTAGATAAAAAATTTATCAAAAAACTATTTACTTATAAAGGTTATAAATTACACACCGGCTTTAAGGTAGTTGTGTTATATTTTTTATATGTAAATGCAGATAAAAGCTACACAATGAAGCAGATTTTGCGTCATTTATCAAATCTAAATATTGACGCTTTAACTTACGCAATTAAATTCACTCCAACTGAATTTTTTTGCCACTTCTTTAAACTAATAAGGGCTTCAAAAGTTGTATTAACAACAGGGCATAAAGAAAAATATAAATATTCTTTTAATCTTGATTTAGAGCCTTTGTTTGAAGTTGGTTTTTTCAACGCTTTAATAAAAAATAAACGCACTTTATCACATTTGCCGTGTTTATATTATACAGGGAAGATATTATCTTATGTAATAAATAACCCGCATACTACTGTGACACAAATTGCAAATAATATATTTTTTTCAAAAGCAAATGTATATGATAAAACGAATTTGCTTATAGATATAGGCATATTATCATATGAATTAATTGAGAAAAAAGAAAAGTTGTTATTTATAAAAGATGAGTAAAAAAACATTATCACTTAATAAAAATCTTGTAGTCCATAAACCACCAGCAAAGAATACTTTTTATGAAAAATATTACTTGCAAAATGTCAAAAAACTGCAAGAACTACACGATAAATTATGCCGAACTCCTACTATCGCTGATATTAGGAGTTTAATAAATTGTGAAACCGAACAAGCCGAAAAACTTTATAACTTATATATTAGTGATGATAAAAGAAATAAAGATTGTCAAGCGAGTTTGCCTAACTTTTTATTAAAAGCATTAAATCACGCAGTAAATATAATTATTGCCGAAAAAAATACTGATATTCACAACGCAAATATAGAAATCGCAAAACAAAATGAGTTCTATATTAACGAAAATAAAATATTAGTGCAACAAAATAAAAACTTACAAAGCGAATTATTAGAAATGCAACAAAAACTCAATGCTGCAAATACAAAAATCAAAGAGTTAAATAATGATAAGTTGGTTGAGTTTTTAAAGCAACAATTAGAAAACTTGCAAAATAAATATGATGGAGCAATAAATACTTTATTTAAAACTCCAAAAACTAAAACTAAACCGAGTAAAGTAAAAACAGATTTGCCAATAACTTCTTTGGAAGATTTGTTTAAAAAATAAAGAGCAAAAATTCCACGAAAAATTATTAGTTTCTCGTGGAATTTATACTTTTTGCTTTACGTTATTTCATAATCATCAACGCAAAATTATTAGTATAAAAAACTACAAAAAGTCAAGTGCTATAACGCACTTTTTTTATATTTATTCCCCTTATTATTTGTTATTTTTTTTAAATAATAACAAATAAGGTCTTGACTTTTAAATTTAGTTTTTATGCAACTATTTTCCACGAGAAATTAACAATTTTTTTTAATTTCTTTAACTATTTTTTTTAATAGGACTTGCATAAGAATTTACTTTCCTTATAGTTGCAGTTGTTAAGACAAAACAATAAAACAATAAAACAAAAACAAAGAAAGGACATTTAATAATGTTAGAAAATAAAGATTTTCAATTATCAATTTTCAATTTAATAAATGAAATTATTAACGGAATAATTCATAAAAAAATGTCAGTTAAAACCTTAAATGACTTGGCAGAAAGATTAGAATTAGCACCGCCACTTTTAGAAATGATAAACATAGTAAATGATATTTTTGATGATGTAAGAAATCATTTCGGTTTTGAAAATAAAAGCGGATTAGTTAGCTTAACTGACGAACAAAGCGACTTATTAAACCAAACAATTTTAACAACTGAATATCAACTTAATTTAATCTAATAAAACTAAAAAAGGAGTAATTACTATGCAAAGAACTTTTGAATTAAACAACATTATTATTACAGAAAAAAATGCAAATACTGCAACAATTAAATTTAATAATATTCCGTGCCTTGAAAAAGAAATTGTAATCACACGCCCTGATGAACAACAAAAATTATTTTATGCAAATAATTTGGAAGTAATCAAATTTTATAACAATAATACAAATTGCTTTGACTGCTTCTCGCCAGAGCCAAAACCTGACAATGTTTTTGAATACGAAAATACTTTTGATTACATTGAACGCGAAGTAAAAACTTATTTCAAATCGCAAAGCAAATTTATTGTTTCTATCATTAACAAAATGATTTATACCAACTTAACTAAATAACAAAATTAACAACTAACGGCGGAGCAAATAAACTCCGCCACTAAATAAAAGAAAGGATATAACAATGAAAGTAACAATTAGAAATTTTAATTTAAACAATATTGAAGTTAAACAATTAAACAAAGGCGTAGTAAGCATACAATTTTATAATGTAGGCGGTTTTGAAAAAGAAATTAAACTTATTCTCGGCAGAGATTTAAATGGCGATGAATTTGATGATAGAGTATTCTATTATAATGTATGCGAACCTGTAAGAATTAGCAATAATGATTGCGATAGTTACGACAACTTCTGCATTGGCTCAATTGCATATGATGATGATTGCGAAACTTATTATGATGATCTTTATGATTTCATAGTTGATAGTATTAAAAGATACTTTAATAAAAGTAATAAATTTATAACTGCTATTATTAACAAAGTAATTTATGATAATTTAATGAAAGGAGAATTTATGGCTTAAACCAAATAATATTTATTTACTTTAACAATTTTAATTAACCTTAATTTGTGATAAGAATTTGAGAAAATTTGCTTTTAACTTACAATAAAGTTAAGGGCAAATTTTATTAACACTTTTTTAAACTTTTAAACTTTTAAACTTTTAAATTTTATATATTTTAAATATTATGATTTCATTTATTCAAACAGAAAATAAGTTATTACTTCCTTTTTTACAAAAAGTAATCGGCGTTGCCGACCAAAAAGCAATGACTATCTTTGGCAACGTATTATTAGAACAACACGGAAATGGTTTGCGTTTGTCTTGTATAGATGACACTATGCAAATTTCCGCAAATATTCCACAATTACAAGGCGGAGATATTGCAATCACTACTAATGCAAAAAAACTATTAACAATTTTAAAATCATTTAATAATGATGATAATGTTAATTTGAAATTAGCAGATAATCACAAGAAAATATTTATTAACTGTAATAAAAGTCGCTTTCAATTACAAACACTTCCGCCGGAAGATTTCCCTACATTAGAATTTGAAGAAGATGCCGAAGAAGAATTTAGTTTTTCAATTCCAAAACGCGACTTTAAACATTTATTAAAACAAACACAATACGCAATCGCACAAAACGATATTAGATATTATCTAAACGGACTGCATTTAGATATTACTTCGCATAAAATTGTTGCAGTTGCCACTAATGGACATTGTTTAGCATATGCAGCGATGTTATTTGAAAATGAATTGCCAACTACTTGTGCGACTATTCCCAAAAAAGCCGTCACTGAACTTATTAAATTAGTTAATGATAGCAACGATTTAATTACTATTACTATTAACAAATCGGCGGTTAAATTTGAGTTTGATGATATTATTTTGATAAGCAAAGTTATTGATGGAAAATATCCGGAATATAAAAGCGTTATCCCTGAAAATTTTAATATTGCTTTTAAAGTAAATCGTTTAGAACTAATCAAAGCAATAAATCAATCGGCGTTAGTTATTGATAAAAATAGTAATGGAGTTCAATTCAGTTTAACGGAAAATAATTTGCAATTATTAACACAAAATCACGAGAACGAAGATTGTGAGATTAACATTCCTATTGAATATAACGGCGAACCTTTTACTATTGGTTTTAATATAAGTTATGTGTTGGAAAAATTGAATAATACAACAGATGATGAAGTAATTCTCCGTTTTAGAGATGTAGAATTACCTGGAATGATTTCCGGTTATAGTTATCGCAATGCAAGTGAAAGCGATTTGCGAATTTTACCAATAGAACAAGATACTTTTGACGAGACATTACTTATAAAAGATTATGAAAAATATGTAGTAATGCCGATGCGGATTTAATATATTTTTAACCTTTTTTTTTAAAACCTTTTCCACGAGAATTTATTATAATCTTTTAGTAAAATCTCGTGGAATTCCTTTTTTTATCATTGAATTTTTTACTATGAAAACCATTAAAACTGAAAACATTACCTTTATTCAATTATCTAATGATGAATATCAAATTAAACTAATTGATATTAGTTCAAAAATTATTCCGTCGTTAGAGTGGAGATTACAAAATGACAAAGAAAATGTTGCTACATTTATAGAAAAATGTCATTTTTGTTTATTTAGAAATGTGTTTAGTAAATATGGAATATCAAATATTCAAATATTTAATAAATCAAATAATGTGCCTATTCAATGGGTTAAAAAAATGCTTGTAGAATTACAAGAAAATCCTTTGGATTTTAATACTAAATATTTTACTCCAAAGGGAAATAATAAAGTTTTTTCAAGTTTTTATTCTGCTAATTATTGCAATAAATTACTAAAAGAAATTGACGAGTTTGAAAATAGTTTATTAAAACCAAAACAAACCGATGATGCAGAAAAACAAGAAAAAGGCGACGAACTTCCACGTGTGCTAATAGATTTAAAGCATTATTGTGATAAATATGGAGATGATGAGATTATTTTTTCGTATGTTGAAGATTATGCAATAGATATATTATCAGCATTATTAGCTAACGACGATGACAAAAATATATTAGATTGGGTTCAAAATATAGAGAATATTATTTGTAACCGCAAATATAACGATGATAATAATCTGATGTCTGAAATCATAATGCTTATATCAATAGGTGGCGAAAAATATAATCTTTTTTCCCCATTTTATGAAACTATTATCCAAAAAATAAATGCCAAACTTTTAGAATTAGGTATAGAAATGCCAGAAATAATAGTTAAACCTTTGCTTGAAAAAGATAATTTTGACGAATTTCTAAAAGCTAATAAGGAATTTGAACAAAATTTTAAGAAAATGTTTGATAACCGCAAATGCAAAACTTATTTAGATATTTCCAACGGACAACACGCCGACAATGAACCTTATCAAAGTGATTTAAAACACGGCGACGAAGTTGAGTTGTTTTTGCGTGACTTTTTGTTATTAACATCCGACAGAGATAAAGATAGCAAACATTTTTGCAAAACACAATTAAACGATGCGGAATTCGGCTGGAAAACTTGTAAGTTTGATAAGTATTTGAAAGATTTTAATACTATGGAACTTATAGAAAATTTTGTAGGGTCGTTAGATAATTTCCAATGTATATTAAACAATTATTTAGAATATATTTTTAAATTCTTGCGAGAAAAAGGTTTAAGAGAAGAGTTTCTTCGCTATAAAATTGAAAATGAATTTAAAGAAACAAGTCCAAATCCTTATGATACAGATATGATGGATTTTCACGAGACATTATGCAAAATGTTTCATAATTTTTCATCTTATAAATTATATTTACAAGGTTTTAGAGAACGTGGAATTAAAAGATCTCCGACATTTTTAATTAAAGAAGACGAGTAATTTTATTCAAATTATTTCCCACGAGATTTCAAAAAAATTTTTTGATTTCTCGTGGATTTTTATATTTAAAATTATTTTTTATATTATGGATATAATACAAGAATTAAGTGCAGAATTTTCAAAGCGTTTTAATAATCAGCAAACTATTTCTATGTTAGATTACTTGCACTTTGTCTGCGAATATTTTAAAGAACAAGAAATGTTTAACTTCTTGCGTGAAGTTTGTTATATAAATACTCGTGGAATAGTTAATAAAAATTTCAAAGGCGACTTAATTGCTTTTATAATTTTCCAAATCAAAGTATTTGAACCGAGTAAAGATGCATTATTATTAGTTCCGTTTATAATGAAAATATTTGAATTGCCGGAAAGTTATTTTGAAGTAGTTTGCCAACGCTTGATGTATTGCGAAAAACCCAAAGATTTTGATTATTTTCAAACTAACTTTATGCAACTTACGGAAACGCAAGAAATAGATATTAACAACATAACATTTTCGGCGGAAGATTTGTATTTTAAATACGAACCGACCGCCGAAGCAAATAATATTATTAACGATATTATTAAAGATGTTAAAACATTACTCAAAACGGCTAACTAAACCGGCTTTTTGGAATTCGGTTATTCTGCAATAATGTTTTGGCGTTCCACGTAACATCATACTTTCGCAAAATGTGAAAGGTGGTTTATCGCCACCAGCAAAAATTGCTAATTTGCGTTGCAATGGAATTTCATTCTTTTGAATTAAATCATTATAACCAGACAAAGAACCCATACAAGCAATAGAATTAGCGGTCATATCTTCTTGAATATCTTTTATTTTTGCTTCATCTTTTAAATAACTTGCATTAGTAATATCCATTGTGTTTTGTGAATATTTAGCACAATATTCGTAAGCGGTATTGCTTTTAAGCACCGCACAAACATTATCATTAACAATTTTATATTTCATTACGAAAGTTTCTAACGCTTCATTTGCTTGTTTAGAATTTTTAGCGACTTTTAAACCTTGAAAAAACTCTTCAAAATTTTTCTTACTTTCCGTAAAACATAAATTAGCTTCTTTGGCGTTAAAAAGCATATCCTCTATTTTTTCAAAATTGAATTCAATTTTATAACCGCTTGGCACGAGTTTAGTAATTTCATCTTTCCAAATTTGATGTTGCTCGGCGGTGGTGTATGTTTTTTTAATTTCCGGTTCTTTTGCTTTGTCTGTATTATTATTAGTATTATTACAAGCAATTAGTGAAGTCGCTAAAATAACACTGATTAGATATTTTTTTATATTCATAACATAAATTAAATTAAATTAAATTAAATTAAATAATCATTCCGCATTTTATCAAAAACTCCGCCCAGTCATTGAGTAATGCACGGCGATGCGTTAAATATTCGGCTCGGTTATACGCAGCCCTTACAGAATTTGCCGGAACGTGAGCCAATTGTCTTTCTATAACATCAGGCATATATTCATTTTCATTCGCCCAAGTAGAAAAACACGAACGCCATCCGTGCGTAGTCATTTTGCCTTTATAGTCCATTTTGCCGATTAAACTTAAAATGGCGTTTTCGCTAATGGGTTTGCTTTTAGAAAAAGTGCTTTCAAAGACATAAACAGAACCACGCCACCTTTGCCTTAAAATTTCTAAAATTTTGAGTGCTGGTGGTGATAACGGCACTAAATGATCTTTTTTGCGTTTCATTCGCTTTGCCGGAATTCGCCAAATTTGATTTTCATAATCAATTTCGCTCCATTGCATAAAACGCAATTCATTACTTCTAACAGCAGTTAAGGCAACAAATTTCAAAGCCAATACAGACGTTATTTGCTGGTCTTCATAACTTAATCTATCAAAAAACGCCGGAAGTTCTTGTATTTCCAACGCTGGAATATGCACAACTTCGCTTTTTGTAAATGCCTTATTTAATTGAATTGTAGTTGTAGGGTTTGTTTTAGTCAAATTATTTGCAATTGCATATTCAAAAACATTACTAATCCATTGTTTAATTTTGCGTAAATACTCGTATTTGCCTTTGCTTTCAACTACTTTGAGAATTTGCATAACATTATCGCTGTTAATTTGCGACAATTTATTTCCACCAATAAATTTATAAACATATCTTTCCAAAGCGGACATAGCATTTTGCTTATAACTTTCGGTAATATCTAAACGAGAACTCCAATATTGCAAAGCAACTTCTTTGAAAGTTTGTTGTTGCTTAATATCGGCTTTTTGTTGCATAGGATCTATGCCATCGGCAATGAGTTTTTTACAAACATCACGCTTTTCTCGTGCTTCGGCAAGAGAAAAAAGCGGAAATACTCCAAAAGTAGCAGTTTTATTTTTTCCATTAAAGCGATAATCAAAACGCCAAGATTTTGTGCCATTTGGCGTAATGTATAAATAAAGTCCATTGCCATCAAAAACTTTGAACGCTTTTTCTTTGGATTGCAAAGATTTTACCTTTGCATTAGTTAATACATTTGATAAAGGTTTCGGCATAATATTAAGGTTAAGGTATTTGATTTTTGAAAATTTATGTTATACCTTAAATATTACCTTAATATTTGCGGAAATACAACGATTTTAAAAGTAATAAATTGAAATGATTTGCAATATAAAAATAGGTCAAAACGCTTAACAAATGGTAGTTTTGAGTTATGAAATGTTATTTAAAGTTTTTTATTGCAATTTTAAGTTGGCGGAAAGAAGGTAATCCACTTATTTACAATAAAAGCGGTTTAAAACATATAAAAAGTGGAAATACCTTAAAAAATACCTTAATAAATTTTTATTAAATTTACAACAGATTTTTACGAATTATTTTAATTTTCTACTGGGAACGCTTTATCGCATTGTTGGAAGTCGGCGAAATGTCCGTCAGCGTTTTCTGCCATTTTTCTATATCTTGCAACGCACTCTGTGAATAATTTTGTGCTGGTGGTGATTGCATTGGTGCAGGTTTTGTCGGTAGTTTTGGACATTCGCTTTGCAAAATCAGCGGTTGCGTTTGACAAGCGACGTTCAGCATTAGCAGTGGCAGAACGAGCAGTTTGTAATAATTGTTCAGTTTTAATTCTTTCATTTTGAGCCTCGTTTAATTTTTGTTGAAATTCTTGTTCTATTTGTTTTGCTTTGGCGTTTGCTTCATTTAATAATTGTGCTTGTTGTAATTTTTCGGCGTCCCACTCGGCTTGAATAACTTTTTTGCCGTTATTAAAACCGAGCAGAAAACTTGCCAAAATTACAACGCCACAAATAATATATTTGTAGGTTGTAGTCATTTTCATTTCTCCTTTAATATTGATTTTTATACGGAGCAAATAAATTCACATAAACGATTTGTAAAGCCGTTTAAAAAAACGATTTGCGATGGATTTTTTGCTACAAAATTCATCAAGAATTTTGTGCGATTTTCTAAAACTTTATAATAAAGTTCTTTGGTTGAGTTTTCATTACTTAACGCCGTTTGCAATGCCGCTTTGGATTTTGTTCCAAAAATGCCATCAGCAACAACTCCCAAGCAAGTTTGTAATGCTTTGGTTGCTCGTGTCGTGCCAGAATGAACGCCAAAATCTACGAGTAGATTAAGCAAAGGATAAAAATTTATACTTTCAAAACCGGGCTTTTGAATATAATTTTTATAATAAATTTGCTCGGCTTCACTTTGTAATAAACTTTGCACTTCGGCGATAGTAGCATTGCGTTTTAAGCCACGCCAACTTCCAAGCGTTGCTTGTGTAATTCCGTATTTAGTTGCTCCGCCTTTGTCGGCTGGATGATTAACAAAGCCACCTTCACGGCGGATAATATTTTTAATAATTTTTTCTGCAATTTGGTTCATTTTGATTGTCCTTGTTAAAGTTTAAATTGTTATACTCGTATTGTTGAAATTGATTTTGCGAACGCTTATGGAAATCATTTTCTTTGGCTTTGAATAATTTTTCTTGTAGCATATGTTCAAAAAACGCTACGCTACGTGACCCCATATGTCCGCTTACACCCACCATTACGGCGGTAAAAAGTGAAGTAAAATGTGCGGCTTGGCAAGTTAAGAAAGTTAAAACTCCGGCAAAAGATGCCGTAGAAATTTCGGCAAACATTTCTACAAACGAAAAGCCGTCAATTTCACAACATCTATATTTGCGATAATAATTAACCAACCCACCCCACGCAGCCAATCCAAGCACCCACGCATAAGTTAGCAAATCAAAACTTAACGGAGAACTTAAATCATTTGTTTGCATTTCATTGTTGCTCCTTTCGTTAAATAAACAAATTTCCACGAGATTTTTAAAAATTTTTTTAAAAATTTTTTTAAATTTCTCGTGGAAAATTAAGTGAATAAAAAAATATTATTTTCTGCCTACTTTGGCTTTGCCGTTCTTTCCGGCGTTGAATTCAATGGAAGTTAGCCAACCGCTTTGATTAAATGTATGATTAACGCTTTCAATGCAATATTCTCCATCAACGCCGTTTTTAAATCCTTGCAAATTTATATTTTGTTCGGCAAAAACATCGCCACGCCCCTTAAAAAATTGTAGCCGTCCCCTTACAGTTTGGCGTTCGGCTTCGGCTAAATTTGCTTGTGCTGCACTTTTGGCAGTTTCTTCGTCCGGATAAATATGGCGGTCAGTGAAATTGTCTTCATTATCATTAGAAGCGTTAGGATTTTCAATTTCTACTTTTTTGATTTCGCCAGTGTTATTGTCTGCATAAGTCGCCGTAGATTTTTTGAGATTTGCTCGGTCTGGATAAGTTATAGAAAAATTGCTCACATCGCTTTTCAAAATTGTCAAATTTTGTGTTTCGCCGTTATTGTTGCTTTTCTCGCTATGCGAAATTACAATTAACTTGTTATCTTTTATGGTGGATGTTGCATTATGCTCGTTTGCTAAACGCTGAATAAAGTGCATATCGCTTTCGTTGATTTGGTCTATGCGTTTAACAATATCAGTTATTTCACATAAAGGCGTTAAGTTGTTGCGTTCGGCAATAATTTGCACTATTTCATTAAGTGGTTTATTTTCAAAAGCACAACGGCGTTCATTTTTCAAAGAGCCGGTCATAGACGCTGGTTTTCCACGAATAATCATAGATTGTGGTGGCGATTTGATTTCTACTTCATCTACTTTATAACTGCCCATAAAAAACAAATCATTTGCGTCATAACCGAGTGAAATATCTAACACAACATCACGATTTGGAAAATCAATTTTATTATCGCGGTCGTCTAATTCTATTTCAAAGTCATCGTATTCAATTCCTGCTTTGTCGGTTATGTTTAAAGATAATAAACGATCATTAACTTTTGGCGTTATATCTTGCTGGTGGTTGGCAATAATTTTAAAAACCGGTTTCATTTTTAAATATTAACTCCATAATTTAACTACTTTGTTTTTATCGTTATTTGTTGCAGTTGGCATTTCCGGCAAATAAATTAACACTCCGGCTTTGAAAGGTTGTTGCAGATTTGCCAAATGCGTATTTTCTGCTTGTGATAACACAAACTCCACGCACCCATTTAAATGCCCATAAAATTTATAGCAAATCAAATCTAATCTATCGCCGTCGGCAGTTCTAATAATTGTTGTTTGCATTATTTTTATTTATCCTTTCCGTAACGTGTAAATTCCAATGAAAATGTTTGTTTTTTAGTCGCTCCGTCGGCAAAGAACTCGCTTTGTTCTTCTTCTATGGAAGTTAAATAATAATCGCCGATTACTTCGCCATAACCACTAGTCAAAGTCATCGGTTCCAATTGCTCGGCAAGTTTGCGTAAATCTTTAATATTATTTGCACCGCTTATTTTGCTAAAAATAACGCCGGAAAGCGTTAATCTTTCATTGCCAATAGAAATGGCTTGTAAAGAATCTTGACGCATTAAGCGTGTTTGCGGAGAAATGTTATAATGATTTTCTCGTTTGAGTTTGTCAAAAGCGGCGGTGTTTATATTGAAATAAAAAGTTTGTGAAGTTTTTAATGTTGTAATTATTAACAAATGAGCATTCGCATTTCCGCCTTTGCCAAAATTACTATCTAAACCAAACGTTGATAAATTCACGCCGGAAATATTATGGCTATTTAATATACGATTTGACAAATCTCCGGATTTGGCGGATTTGACAAAAGAATTGAAAGCGTTTTTAGTTGTAGCAAATTCATTTATAAATTGATTAGTTTTGCTTTGCGAACTTGCTCCGACTTGTGCCAAACTATGATTTTTATTACTTGCAGACATAGTTTGGCTTTGCTGACGCACTTCATTTGTTTTATTGCCTGTTGTTTGGCTTGACGTTTCTATGGAATTTATTAAGCGTTGTTTAGTCGCAAAATCGCCTTGTTTTATTATCGGATTTTGATTTAGCAAATCATTATTTACTAATATTAAATGCCTATTAGCAATATCCAAATCCTTGATTATTTCATTTTCTTTGTTGGAAAAACTATCGGCAAGGCGGTTTAAATTTTTGTTATTGCGTTTAAAACTGCTATCGTGCTGATTATTTTCCATTTGCAAAGCATTTACCAAATCCTGTAATTTGGCGGTTGCTCGGATCATTGCATTATTTACAATGTTTAAGTTATCTATAAAGGAGTTCATTTTGCAAATACAAATACAAAGTAAAAAATAAAATTCCACGAGAAATTCAAAAAATTTTTTGAAAATCTCGTGGAAAACTTTTAACGATTATCAAAAACGGAATTTGCTTGTTGCCGTGCTTGACTATCTTTTATTTTTTGTTCTATATGCGGATAAATTTCACTTGCGATTTTTGCTGGATCGTCAGCGTTGCCTTGCACGGTCACATTTGTAACAATACTAACCGGATGTTGCGAATTGTCTGTATTATTGATAACTTTTGGCTCGTTATCTTTCTCGGTTTTGGCTTCGGATTTGATTATTTCTGCGTGAATAGGTTTGGCTTTGACGTCATTTTTATCTACAAGTTTGCCAACATTACTTCCCAAAGTTCCGCCAACGAATTCTCCGCCGAAAGTCCCTAACGCACCACCGATTAAACCACCGATAACTGTTCCTATAACAGGCACCGCAGAACCGACAGCAGCACCAACCATCGCTCCGGCGATAGCACCTCCGGCACCACCGACCGCACTTCCATAACCTTCGCCTTGTTGCTCGGCGGTTAAGTTTTCTCGGTTTTGGTAAGTTTGATAAGCATTATAACCGCCTATTCCAACCGCACCGGCAGCACCTAATGCACGTCCGGCAGTTGAACTTATCGCACGACCGAGTAAACTTGTAGCAGAACGCCCAGCATTTCCAAGAGAACGCACAGCATTAGCCGCTCCTTGCGTTCCGCCGGTTAATAATCCGGCTCCGATTAAGCCGGTAGCGGCTCCGCCTACGGCACCGCCAATTGTTCCGACCGGTTCAGCAACAGAAGCGACTGCTTGTCCAGCAGAAGTCCCCCAAAAAGTATCTAATTTTTCATAGATATTTTTTAAAGTAGTGTCCATACTTTTTGTAGTTTCCGCCATACTTTCGCCCATACTAATTTGTTGATTAGTTTGTGCTGCTTCTTTTTGACCTTTCACGCCGAATTGGCTATCCATTTCCGCACGATAATCTAATTCTAAAAGTTCCGAGCCGTTAGTATTTTTCATTGCTTGACGAATGCCATCAGCATAATCTTTATATAACAAACTTGCAGTTATATTACTTTTGGCTCGTTGCTCGGCAAACATTTCGCCGAGTCCAAATGATGTCGCTAATGCTTGTTGTTTTTTAAATAATGCTTCGTATTTTGCTGGGTCTTGTTGTTTTAATTTTTCATCTATTTTTATGCCGGTTTTTTGTCCTAAAATCGTATTGATTAAATCTATTTGTGCTGCGATGGGGTCTAAACCATCTTTTACACGTTTTTGCATTTCTTGAGCGTAATTTCCAAATCCAGCGTCCTTAAATTCTTTTTGTTTTAAAACTTTATCAAAACGATTAGTAGTAGCAGTGTCGGAAACTTTTTCTAAACCATTTTTAACAAAAACTGCCGCTTCTTCACTTGTACCAGCTACTTTTCTCGCAGTTTGAGCCATCACGACGGCTTGTTCTATAAGTTCTTGTCCTTCGAAACCTAATTGTTTTAAGTCCGGCAATAAGTTTGGAAACGAACGAGCCATATCTACTAATTCAAAAGCCCCTTCCTTTCCGCCGACAACCATAGCAGCGTATGCTTGGTCTAAATTTTCCATTTTTACGCCGACATCTAACATTGTTGCAGTTAAAGCAGCCACATCTTCTAACGACGCTTCTTCGGCAATTCCAAACTTAACCATATTCGGCAAAATTTTCAAAGAATCATCTAAAGATTTTCCACGCTCCATTAAGCCGTTTAATGCTAATGCGACTTTGTCTCCGCTGGTGTTATATTGTTTAGCAATGCCCATTAACTGATTTTTTAAATCGGTTATCGGTTTTTCATCACGCACATAATTTCCGTTTTGGTCTTTTATGTATTCACCGGAAGCGTTTTTTTGATAACCATAAACATTTTCCTTTTTTAATGCTCGTGTTACGATTTGGTCAAAATTTCCGGCAGCGTCTTTTGGCTTGTCAAAAAAGTGATTAACTGCAATTCCACCAGCAATTGCTCCGCCGATTGCTCCAATTGTCGCCGTAGTGCCACTAATAACATTTTCTAAACGAATATTTCGCACTGCATTTCCTAATCGTTGTAAAATGCTTAAATGTTGTTGAGCGGCAGCACTTGCTCGGCGGTGAGCGTTTGCCATACTTCCAATAGACGCTCCGGCGTTTTGTGCCGAAGTAGAAATTCGGTTTAAGCGTTGTTCAGTGCTACGGAAAGCGTCGCCGATTTGCCGTCCGCCACTCATTGCATTATTCCGAAAAATATTTACATTGCGTTCGGCGGTTCGCATTGCGTTAGTAAAGGTTTGACTAACTGCACCGCCTATGGTTACACCAATATTCAAATCTGCCATTTTTTGAATTCCTATAAAAGATTTCCACGAGATTTCTAAAAATTTTTTTAGATTTCTCGTGGAAAGGTACGTAAAGAGAACTTTAAATTTTTATTATTTATTTATGGAAATTTATATTTGGAAAATTTTTAACAAATAATAAACTAATTGCTTGACAACCTTTGGAAGTTATATAAGTGTGAGAAAAGCCGTTTTTACAAACTTTAAACATTAACCAACCTTTAGCTTCGGCAAAGTTTGTTGGCGTTATTTTTCCATTTTGCCGGTAAATAAAATTGTTTTCTTGCAAGAAATTTATTAAAAAATTTCTTTTAACATCTAACATTTTTGATACTTGAGTAATCGTAAAATCTTCATCGGTCTCGCCGATTTTTTCAAATGCTACGGCATTTGGCTCAAGATAATTTATATATTTATCTTGCTTTTTTACTTCGTCCTCCAAAGCGATTACACGTCCGGTATAAGCCAAAAGAATTTTACGCAAAGCGGCTGGATTATCCAACGCTTCCATTGTTTCTCTTTCTTGCTCTTTGCGTTCTAATTCTAACCAACGATTGATAATGCGATTTCTCAAAACGACATTATAACCGGCGACGAGCGTAAGCGATAAATTTTTGTCTAAAAGATATTCAGTTCGCATTTCGCCTTTGGCGTCTTCATAAGACAATATTTTAAAATTATTTAACGAATTCAAATTTGAGCCGGTTAAATTTTCGCTATTTTTTAGATCCCTCAAATTTTTAAAATTATTTAACGGATCCAAATTTGGATCGGTGTTATTAAACCCCAAATCACCCAGCATTTTACGAATATCACGCATAACATTGGCGTGACGTTTTTCGCAAAGTTCAGCGATTTCTCGGCTGGACATATATTGAACTCCGTCGCCCATAACTTTTTCTAAATTGTCGTTTTGCACTTCTAAGGCATTTGCAATGTTGCCGTCATTGTTTAAAAATGTAGTCATATTTTGTTAAAATATAGATAAATAAAAGTTTTATTAAAAATCCCTACTTTTTTATTTACCTTTTCAGTAGATAAAAAGGTAGGGGGTTGTTATGTGCAAATTGAGAAAACAGGAAACATTACTGTATGAACCTGCGGCACATAAAACCCCCATCGGCGTTTTTTTGCTTAGCAAATTTTAGATACAAAAAAACTCATAAATTCAGCATTTAGAGATTTATAAGTATCTCAGTAATGTTTTTGTGCTTTCTCACGGCACGGCTTTTGTTGTTTGCAAAAGTTGCGTGAAGTATATCGCACAAATACTTTTTTTGTCAATACGATTTTTATACTTTTTTCAAAAATACAACAAAAAACTATAAAAATCAATTAACTAAAAATAAAAAATTTGCAAAGCTTTGTGTTTTTTTATTTTATGAAAGTATTTTGGAAAATATTTTCATTTTTGTCAAGTAGTTTATAAAAATAAAAATATTTGCTAATCTAACAAGTAAAAAAAAGCGTCTGCAAGTGAAATTTTTAAAATTTCGCTGGGCTGGAAATGATATTCTTTGGCTAAACGCTTCATCATAATTTTTAGTTGTGATTCATCCAAACTATATTTAATCGTTGTTTTGTTCTCGCACAAGACGAAAATAGCCCTCCTGTAAGCGTGAATAATCTTTTAACTTAAATTTTTCTACTTCATTTGGAGAGCAACCGATTAAGGAAGCGAATAAATAAAATTCAGTATCCTCGTCGTTTTTGCCTTGCTTTTTAGCAAGTCGCACATCGCCAATTGTTGGTTCTCGCATAATAACTTGATTTTGTTTAACGCCGTTCATTTCTACTTCTTTGAGTAATTTAATCACGGCTTCGCCGTCGGCGTTGAAAGAAAGCCAATTTGGTAATTTTTTCTCGTCTTGTTTTTTGTTTTCGCTCATTTTTATTCCTTTTTTTATAAAACATAATTTCCACGAGAAAACTCAAAAATTTTTTGAAAATTCTCGTGGAATATCTAATTTTTATAATCCAATTGCTGCTCGTTCTGCTGCCAATTCATCATTGCCGTTGATTATGCGAACCATTCCAACCGGATCTATTTCATAAACAACTTGTCCGCCGACTTCTAATTTATAATAAGACGGAGCAAGAGTGAATTTGGCTTCGGCTTTATCTCCGGCTTTCCAAGAACCAAAATCTATCTCTTCCACCATTCCACGCAAAGTTGCAATCACGCTGACAACTTCGCCTTTTAAGTTTTTATACGCTCCACGAAAGACGCCATTAAAAGCAGTATCATCGGCAAGTCCAAACTGCGATAACAATTCTTGCGTCATTCCAACAATAGAAAACGAGGCTTCCATCATTTCCATTCCGGTGCCGATTTTCACAGGGGCGTCCATTCCGCCGTTGCGTAATTCTTCGGTTTTGCGTTTGACTTTTGGCAAACTTAATTCGCTACACATTCCGGCGTAAGAAGTGCCATCAACAAACAAATTCATATTAGTTAAAGTTTGTGGGATCATTTTTAAAACTCCTATAAAAAATTATTATTCGTTTTCCAAAACTTCGGTAAGCCATTGATTTGTAACTTCCACACGGAAAATCGGATTTTCTGCTGGTGGAACGTCGGTAAAACGAATATTCCAATAAACTTTTCCTTGTTCTAATTGCGATGCAGTGTTTAGTTCTGGATCGGCATAAACTTCAAAATTTATAATCGCTCCCTGATTTCTCAAATCACGCATAAAGTTATTAAGACCTTCCGTTACATCTTTAACATAAGTTTTGGTAATACTTCTATCAACCGCCCATTTATGTCCGTAAAGAATTGCGTCCATAACAATGTCTAAGGTGCGAACTCGTGTAACAAAAGACCATTTTTGGTCTGCCGACAAAGTGCGATTGCCCCATAAACGATAACCATCATCACGAATAATCGTAGTAATGAAAGCATTATTTAATAAGTTGGCTCGGCAAGTTTCGTCGCCGTCCAAAAATTCTACTTGTTTAGTAGTTCCGGTTATGCCGTTAATTTCTTTGTTAGACGGAGATGCCCAAAAGCCATACGCTTCATCAGTTTTCGCAAATAAACCGGCAACATAAGGACTTGCAGGGCTGGAAACATAATCGCCGATGTTGGTATCAAAATATTTAACGGCTGGATAAACCATATAAATTCGCTTACTTCCAAAGTTCTTTGCGTATTCAATGGCGTTGGAATAATCGCCGTCGGCTGTATCTACAATTGCAATCGCACGAAGTTTTTCGGCAAGTGAATTCATAGCCGTTGCCACTGCAAGATTAGCACTCCAACCCGGAGCGGTTAATAAGCGTGGTTGTGCGTTATATAAAGATTTGCCATCTAAAAGTGCTTGTAAGCCGGTGCGAGTTCCGTCGGCTTTGGTTGTGCCAATAATGTTAGAAATTGTTTCGTTTAAACTTGCACCTTGTTTTACGCCAACAGCGATTACAACGGCTTTGCTTTGTTCAAAAATGGCGTTCAAATCTTTGGTGATTAAAGAATTTTCGCCAAAGTTTTTCACGGCTTCGGTTTTAGAATTTATTAACACGGCTTGATTTGCTCGTGCAAGTTCGCCGGTTGTATAACCTACTAATTCATCGGTTAAACCAACATTTTTCGCAGTGAATTTAACTTTACTATTTTCTACTAAAGAAAGCGTCCAATTATCAGTGTTGCCACTTGCTACGATTGCCTTTGCTAATTCAGTTCCACTACAATTTGCAGTCGCCGTGAAAGTTTTTTCGCCGATTACTACTTTGCAATCTTTTTTGATATTGATATTTGTGAAGTCAAACACTTGCTCGGATGCTACACCACCTTCGCCGTCTATGGCGTCAATTCCGAGCGAATAATCACCGCTTTTCAAAGGCGACAACTCAAAACTATCCGGCTCAAAAATATCCACCAAGCCGATAATACTTGAAGATGGAATGGCGATAGTTCTTGCACCAACATCAACCAAACTAACGGTCACGCCGTGAAAAAATGAAGTTGCAGACATAAATATTATGCTCCTAAATTATTAAAAAAATAAAATAAAAATAAAATAAAAATTTCCACGAGATTTCAAAAATTTTTTCTGATTTCTCGTGGAAATTTGTTAAAAATCTTTTTGTTAAAAAACTTAAACTTAAACTTAAAGATGTTTTTCTAATTCCGTTTTTATACTTCGCATTGATGGAGGAAAGTGCGATTTTTGTATTTCACTTAAAAAACTTTGATAACAATGTTGTTTTTCCCAAAAAAACATACAATCTATCAAAGTCACCATAATTTTGCGTCGCTCTCTATACATTCGGCTGGAAATAGTTTCATCAGCCCACCCACCACATAAAGTATTTGCGACTTGATCACAAGCGATAAAAATTTGTTTAAAATAATCTTTACTAAAAGGCATTGGCATTTTTAAATACTCCTTTTGCTCCTTTAATTTTCCGTTATTTTCCGTTTTTATAAACCGATTTTGGCTCGTTCAGCACGTCCCCATTGCCGAACTTCTTCTACAAACTTTCCAAAACCTAAAACTTGTTCTTGTTCGCCTTGCTCAAATTGATATGCACCAAGCATAACTCCGGCAGTAATTCTGTTTAAATATAACTCGTCTTCCAACGAATATTTTTCGCGAATTCGTTGTTGCATTTCTTGTTCTATCAAAAAACAAAGCCGAGATGCTTTCTTGATCTCGGCTTTTAATTCGTCGGTTAAATTAACCGCTTTCCATTTGATTTTTGTATTTTGTTTGGGAATTTGTTCTATACAATCATCCGGCACATAAACATAATGAACGCCATCAATTTGAGCCACTTCTACGGCGATATTTTCGCCATTATCGTTTTGGAAATTGTCAAAACTTAACACATAACCGGTGGGACCGGTTTTAACGTAAGGTTGATATTGATAAAAAGCCATTTTGATATTTCTCCTTGATTAAAGAAAGTTTTTGAATTAAATCTGGTTTTTCTGTGATTACTCGTTTATAAAAATGTGCGAAAGTCGCCGAACGAATACTATTTCCAATAATTGCGTTCAAACTTTCTAAATTTTCAGTTTTTAGCGATTTGCTAAAATGATATAAACTGACGCAGTTCTAAAATTATAAGAAAATAAAGAAATTTTATAATTTTATTTTTCTCTATATGCTATTTATCTAAAAGATAAACGACAAATAGTTGGTTTACTGCAAGAAACCCCTACGCAGTCAGAAAATAAATTTTCATTCCACGCTACTTTTTCTATTAAATATTTTTTTAATATATTTAAAGAACCATTTAAATCAGCATTTATAGTTTTATTATTTTTAGTTTTATATAAACCTCGTTTAATTCTTTTTCCACTAAAAGAATATCGCTGATTATTATTTTTATCAAAATTAGGAATAACATCATTATCTAAAAATGATGCTTTTGATGTATAACTTTCTACAATTTCATTATATTTTATTCCATTTAATTGACATTTATATTTTAATATTTGTTGAAATTTATAAAATGGAATATTTACAAAATTTTGATTATTTTTTTTAGACATATCTGTATCTTGTTTCCAACCTTTATTTCTACCAACTATTAAAGTGGAAATATTATTAGAAACTAATTGATTTACAATATATGAACTTGCTTTGTGGAAATAATCTTTTATTTTGTTTTCGCGCTTATTAAAAATATTTTGTATTCTTTTTGATGTATATTTTCCTTTCGGCAATAAACTTTTATATTTAGCAACTTGCTTATTAGCAAATTGATTGATACTTTTTAGTGGTTTTCCATTTATAATTAAAGGTTTTATTTTGTTAGAACTAACTGTTGCTAAATTATTTATACCTAAATCAATAGCAGCATAATTATTAGATTTAATACTTTCTTTTTCTAATTTTTCATAACCTATTTCTATTTTAATTTGTTGATTTTGAGGCACAATTCTAACAAATTTAATTTGTTCTCTACTAAAATTAGTAGGAATAAATATATTAGTTTTAGATAGATAAATAAAACCTTTTTTCTTAAAAGATAAAGCATCTTTTGTGTAAAGTAAAGGTTTACGACCTTTGATTTTATCAGCATATTTTGGAATACGAATAGGTTTATCATATTTATTTTTTGCTTTTAATTTTAATAAAGCAAAAAAAGATAAAAAATCTTGTTCTACTAATTTTTGAGTTTGCTTACTAACTTTTGCTGGTAATGCTCTATAATCTGCTTGATTTGTATGTGTAAATTCAGCATTTATTGTTGCATAATTTAAATATGTTTTTTCTTTAAAGAATTGTTGGCGAACACAATATAAAGTAGCATTATATAGATTTTTACTTAAAAAGCATAATCTATCTAATTCTACATAATCTTTATGATTATTTTTAATTATTTGTGTTCGCACTAATTTCATTATTTTAATTCCTTATCTATACTTTCTTGTATTTTTCTACGCATACCATATAATTTACCTGAAAAAATCTGTTATTAACACTCAACTATCATTCCGTAAAGTTCATAAGCGGTCTGCCGAATTTGCTGACAAAGTCCATACTTTTCGTGTTTTGGGAAGTGGTTCAAATGAATATTCAAAAGTTTAATCATTTCTTCCATTTTCCAAAATAACGCAGCATTTGGTGAAGTTTGGCGAGGCATAGTATTTTATAAATTTTCAAAATTAAAACTTTATATATTTTATCATAAATTGTCAAAAAACGCTACGGCAAATCTACCGATTTGCCGACACGCTTACTTAATTGTAGGCAGACGCCCGAAAGCCGCAACCATTGCCATTATAACTGCGAGAAGCGCAATTACGATAGAACGCACCGGCACGAGTACCACCACCCCAATAATACGAACCCAGCACGACTAAATTTTCGCGGTTATATTCCAAATAATAATCTGCTCCATACATATTAGAGCCGTTAGAACTAATAGAATTAGCGTCTTTAACATAACCGCAATTCGCTCGTAAATATTCAGTGTCTGTATTGTTTATAACTCCACTAAATACTTGATTTTCGCCATTTCCAACTTTCCCAGACATCTCTCCATTAGTTCCAATAAAGAAATCATTAACCAAATCATAACGAGTTGCTAACTTCTCGGCAGTTCCCCACGCATCAGTTTCGCCATTCCAACCGCTCGTTAAATCGGCAAGTTTTGCACTGCGTTTTAATACATAAGCGGTTGCATTTTGTATTTGATTTTTAGCCGTATCATTAGCACCGATATTAGTAACGCCAATTAAAACGTCATATAACATTCCGTTTAAATCGGCAACGCCACAAGCTTGTCCGTTATGTGTTGTTTTTGCAAAATTTGCCGTCGCACGAGTTTTTGGTTTTTTAACCGAACTTTCTCTGCTGTCGTCTTGTGCATAAGTTACTGTTGTATCATCAAAGTCTGCCAAAGCGTTATTATTGCACCCTTTCGGGTAATTTTTAACGCCGGTGCCATCATACCAAGCACAATAATTCGTAGAAGTAGCCGCTTGTGCGTGTGCATCTATTAACATTTGCAAAGCAGCATTCATAAACACGCTTTGGCATTGAAAGCGTCCCTCGCCCCTTGCACGAGATAAGGTAATAGCATCTGCTACTCTTCCGGAGCAGTTTGTCATTCCTTGTGATTTTGTATATCCATTTGAAGTTGTTAAAGAAATCGGATTAACATTTGGCAAAGATGAACACGATGCAGATCCGTATTTTCCGCATTTGTATTTATCTATAAAGAAAAAATCTTTTTCTTCGCCGTTATCTATAAATGCTCGTGGAAGTGCATAACCGGAAGCATTAGCTTCGGCTTCTGTATTAAACATTTCAATGCCGACAATATCTAAACAATTTTTGCCGTATTTTGCATACAACGGAGAATTTTCATTGCCACGCTTGTAAAAGAATTTGGGAATACAAACCATAATGCTTCCATTTGTAGTCGTATAATTTCCATAATTATCGCTGGTGGGGTCAGTTGCACCTTGCATCGGCGTAATCCAACTTGCGACTTCGGCTGCTTGTAATTCGTTCAAAGCCCCTACGCCAAAACCTTGACTTCCGGCAGTGCCAATTAGTTGATAAAGTTCATAAAAGCGATTTTTTGTAGTGAATTGCCCTTTAACCCACTCGCTGTCGCCGTTAGTATGTCCGCTGAATTTTGCACGGTAATAATAAAGCGTGGAAATTGTTAAATCGCTAAAAGTGTAAGAAGTTGCAGAATTTGTATCATTTACAAGTAATGTAGAAAAATCAGCGTCCGTTGAAAGTTGCCAAGTCGCAGTTTGCAATTCATCATTATTTCCAAAACTTTGGAAATCTGATAATTGCACTAAAACGCGTTTATTTTGATCTACTGCATTCACGCTCGGCGAGATAATCGTTGGCGTTTGCACTCCACTTTGATTTATAGTTAAAGTGAATTGAGAAATCACTCCGTCGCAACTAACCGATAAAACAACAGCACTCGGCGAATTTAAAACGGAATTATAAGTAATAGTATCTTCATTTATAGTCGCCGTTCCGACATCGGCAAAAACTTCATAACGAGAAAAGGAATTGTAATTTGTGATTTTATAAATTTTGCTTTGCGTTGCATACATAGCAACATCGCCGGAAATTGTGACGGCTTTTTGTTGAATTTCAATATTGCCATCGCCGATTATGCTTTGCTTATTGATAGTTTTTAAAGAACCGGCGGTTAATTTAGTATTAACAACATTATTCAAATTGTTAATTTCGTTGTCAATTTTAGATATTGCCGAACTTATTCTATCGCAATCATCTAACAAAGTATTTTCTGCATTTGGTAACGGAAAATTATAATTTGTCGTTTTATTATCAATCATTATTTTTTATCCTTAAAAAAATTCCACGAGAAATCGCAAAAATTTTTTAAAAATTTTTAACAAAATCTCGTGGAAAATTAAATTTATAAAATCATAACGCGTAAATTTTTAACCATCGGACGTGCAATCGTAGAACCATTTAAAATAAGTTTTACCGCGACACTTTCAAAGGTCTGTCCGCTGATTTCTCGCACGATTTCATAATATCCATCGGTTGGCGATGAAGATATTTGCGGAACGTCCGTCCAATCTTGAGCCGTGTTTGGATTCTCGCCGGTTGCATTGCCTTTGATTTGACAATTAACACTTGCACCGCTTGGCAATAAAGCGTCATAAATTACTTTCACACGCACATTTTGTCCGGCTTGAACTGCACGAGAAATATACGTCCCAGAATTTCCGATTTTCCCTGTTAATAACCAAGTTCCGTTATACAAAATCGGCGAATAATTAGCCGTTCCATATAATGTCGCTTTCAAAGTAGCCGTTCCGGTAAAAGCAGAATCCAAAGTAATCGCTTGATCCTCTGCGAGTGTATAAGTTTGATTTGCTCTAGCACTGCCGGTTGGTGTTAATTCCAAAGTATATTTAACGCTTGTTTGAGCATTTGGATTTTCTACAAGCGAACTAATAACCAAATCCGTTGCGTTTTCAACTTCACAAGTCCCCAAATTGATTTCGCGTGTAGTCATTGCATAGTTTGCTTGTAAAACTTTAAAGCACAAATCTTTATCTTGATGTGCCGTCCAAGTAGAGCCATTAGACGATGAGAACATTAAGCCAACTTGATAAGGTTGTGAGGCAATCCATTGTTTATTTGTTGCGTCCCACTTGCCAAGTTCGGCAATTCCAACCGCAGAAACTGCATCATTACATAAACAAACCACTGCATATTCTTGTCCGCCGTTTAAGAAAATCGGAGCGTCAAACTCAAAGCGATTATATTGTTTAGCAACAATTTCGTTTATCGGTTTTACCACTGACGCTATAATTTCCCTATTTGGAAAACCATTTTCTACATTACGAATTTGCAACTCAATATTAGTAGTTCCTTTTATATCAATAAACACATCTATCCCACCAATTTGCATTGCATCGTCCAAAATGAAAGTTTGAGCCACCGGATCATAATACTGAGCAACACGAGTAATCGTGGTTATAGTTCTACGCACTTCGGTCGTTAAAGTTCCTTGTCCTACAAAAATTGCTTCGCCGTGTGAGCCACCAGCTCCATTGAATTCAACTTTTTTACTTCCGGCTGGAATTCCACTTGGAATAGTAAAGGTTCCACTTAAAACGCCACTTGCATTAGCAATTGTATTAGACGCATTTACTTTAATTCCGTCAAAAATCAACTCGCTTAATACTTCATTAGCACCAAAGCCTTTAACATTATAAGCAACGGAAATACTACGCAGATTTTCCAAAGTTTTTGTAGTTTTTGATAAAACTTGCGACGAAGTTGTAGCCGTAGTTTCTTTATAACCTCTAAAAATCGCCCAGCCGGAACCGCCTCCGCCGAGTGATACACGTCCGCCATCAACGGTTACCGTTCCGCCGTCTATAACAACTGCCGAAGTTTGCGTCCATCTATCTATTGCAGGGTTTAAACTAACTTGTGCCGGAACGACATCAAACGCCAAATATGGATTTATTTGCATATTGCCGGAAATCGCAGTTTGTGAAAGCACTGCCGATAAATTTGCATTTAACGCCGTTTTTTGTGATACATCATCGCTCGGCTGAATTGCAGTAATATCAATTGGCAACTGCAACACATTTGCATAAATTACGGCGTTTTGTTCTTGTCCTATATCTCTTATGCTATCATCATTAAAAGCATCTACTAATAAACCTTTTTTCTGCCCGGCTTCCAAAAGATTTGCCGACGCTTCTAATCGTTGTTGAGTAACCAAAGCCACCACGCTATCTATACGAGAATTTATTTTATTGAGTTCGCTCATTTCAATAACTCGCACACTATCATTGGTAACGCTTGTTCTATCGTCCCAAAATTGAGAAATTGTTGCCAAGCTTAATAAATTATTTGGAACATTTGGCGTTAAAGGATTACGCACAGCGGAAACCCCTTGCACCCATTTACAAACTCCTTCGCTGTCTATGCAAAGGCGGTCAATGCGTGGCATTTTCCATTTATAACTTACTAAAATTTGCGTTCCACTTACACCTTGCTCGGCAATCGTGAAAGTTTTATTAGTAATTTCCGTTGGCGTAATGTTTGTAATATATCTATAAGTTACGGAATAACTTGCACCAGTTGCTGGTTCTTGTCCGCTGGGCGACCAATCTATTGCATTGCCGGAAAGCACATAATCGCTATTCAAAGCATAAGTAACCCCACCGGATTTGACTTCTTGCACGGACACAACGCCGGTATGTTGTAATAAATCAACGGCTCCAGTATATCCGCCGTGCGTTATTTGCTCGGTAACTTCAATAGTAATTTTTACTTCATCTACGCTATAAATTGGATAATACGCCAAAGAAATAACTTGATTTGCATTGCCGTTAGCAACATAAACTTCGGTTTCTACGCTTTGCAAATCTGGAATTGCTTGATATAAAACTCGCCGAGAAGTCGGCAAAGTTACGCCGGTGCCATTAACACGAGCACGACCCTCTTCAATATTCCAAACTTGTTTATCTTCTGCGTCTTCGCCACGCCGAACTGTCAAACCGGAAACTACATAACTTCCGCCGGAACTTTCGCGGTCATAACTTGCGATTGCTTGTGTTACACTATCTAATTGTGGTGGCGGCTCTTTACTACGCAACACGCCGTCATCAGCAGTATAAATTGGATAAAAATTAGAATTTTCAGGGGCGTTTTCTTGCCCATCAAAACCCCATTCGGCTTCCAATTTTAATCTACACGCACCGGCTTGTTCATAATTTGCCGTTCCTACGGCAGGGTCTCGCAAACTAGGATCTTCCAATTCAGTAACGATTATTTGTTTTAAATAAATGCCAATAGTGATGGTTCCGCTTGTAGGAATAGTAAAGGTTTTGGCATCTACTTTATGAACACGTCCGTCAATATAAACACTACCGGCAGAACACGTGCATTCTCCGGTGATTTCATTAACAACGGACGCCCCATCTTTTACCAAACTTCCATCACTTAAAATTGCGTCAGCGATATCTTTTATTTGATCGGCTTGTGCTTGTTGCATTTCATTAAATTCTGCACTTTGCACGGCATAACCGGCACGATATAAATGGCGGACATATTTTTTATCTTTATCATAACGAGAATAATATTCTTGCGGATAAACTAAACTCATTTTTTTAAAACTCCTAAAAAAAGATTACAGGGTGATTACAAACTCAAAGGTTTCTCGCCGACCAGCCGAACGATTTATTGGTGTTGTTTGGCGATCTATAAAAATTAACTGTCCGTTATTTGTAACATCGGCAGTGGTATAAAATGTTTGACCGGGCAGAACGCTTTCTGCGAGTTCGGTATCTTTAAACACGGCGACTTCACGGATTATTGCGGTTGGCATTTCCGTGAAATTCAGAGCTGCTTTTAAATATAAATTTGGCGTTGGTGAGTGAGAAATTTCAAACCGCCCTTGCGGAAGAATAATACTTCCGGTTTCACTTTCTTTTACAAATTGCTTATCATTGATTTTTATAAAACAAAGTGCGTTAGTAATATCACTCACGGCACGAGTTTCGGCTTCAAAAGTTTCAGGATTATCCCAAATTTCCAAACCGGCACCCAAACCGACAAATAAATTTTCATCCAATAATGATGACGCCAAAGCAGCACGACCGCTGTCTGTTAATGTTGCCATAAAAACTCCTTATTTAATTATTTATTTAATTATTTATCTAATTACTTGTTTAATACTTATAAAACTGAATGTTTAAAAACTATTCTGCCACGCCATAAATTATTGTCCCATTTTGCTTGTTTATCACTTTGCCAAGTTTGTTTATCACGGCTACAATAAATGTCGCCGTTCATATCAAAATTGATAATCGGCAAACTAATATTTGCATCAATTAAAAAACCACCATCGCTGGTGGTTATCTCGTTTATATTTTGATAATAAATGCTATTTTGATTATGTAAATAACAACTTTGACGGCGTTGCAAACTATCTGCTAAAAAATATTTTCCAAAACTCGTGGAAATACTACTTTTTATATTTCTAAAACTTGAATACGCTTCATTCAAACGTAGCACATAATAATTATTATTTGCAAAATGATTGCTTACATAACCATTATTATTTGGCTTATCAAAATAAAAATCTTGAGAAAATCTTACATTTTTATTGTTTTGAATATGTATAACATTATTCAATTGTTTTGCATTTTGTCCTTTGGCAGTTTTTGAATTTAAAATATCAAAATTTGCAAAAGTATAATGTTTTGCTTGACTAATTTCATAAAAGCGTAAATACTCAAAATATTCAGTTTTCTCGCCCCACTTAAAGCCATCCAAAATAGTTTTGCCGTGAAAGTGCTTAATCACGCCACCGCCCCAGTAGCAATTCAAATCATCATACTTTGAATAGCCACCAGCCAAACTTGATTTTGCCAAAAATCTTGTAGGGAATCCGTGTGGTTCAGTATTATCTATAACACCGCCATCTTTCCAAGTGCTATTAACATTTTTCCACGAGATTTCTTGAAATTTTTTCCAATTACTATACTGTTCTTTACTAAAAACTCCGCCCAAATTAGTATTTATCAAATGTGAAATACTAATAACAAAACTGCCATCCAAAGGGATTTTATCGCCCCACGCACAAAAGTCGTAGTAAATGCCTTTTTTGCGTTGTATATAAATACTATGCAAACGCGATAAAACTGCAATCACTGCCAATTCGGCATCCAAATTTATAAACTTTTGATACTCGCCTTGCAATGATATTTTTACGCCATCAATCCAAACGCCACTATCATCACTTAATAACTCGTTATTAAACGAACCTTTATCAGCAACTAATACACGCCTATCATATTTATGATAAATGCGATATAAATCCGCACTTGCCGGTAAGCTTTCTTTTACCAAAAACTTTATATCTGCTAATTGTTCTACAACTTTCTCGGCAGTCCCTATATCAATATGAATTTTGCCTTTATCACTTTCTATTTTGATTTTATCTTTATCAAAACCTATCCACGACAAGGCAATTTCTACCGCTTCAGCAGTGCCACGCTTTTGCAACCATTCTACGCCTTCTTCTATAAGTTTTTGAGCGTCGCCGTCAAAATAATCTATAAAACCGCCGAGATTCCATTCACTTGCTAACCAAGGGGCTACATTATCACTAATATTAGTCCGATAACCTTTTATTGCATCGGCTAAATCAAACAACGATAACCGTGGAGATAAATCTGCCAAAGCAATTTCTAACGGCGTTTTATTATTTGGCAATAATAATGAACCGCTCGGCATAATTTTAATTTCATCTACCATTGAACTCCCCCATCTATAATTTTTATTTCTCCGGCTTTGGCAAATTCGTTCGCCGATAAAATTACATCATTTGTAGGTTCAATAATTTCTATGCGAGAAATATTATTTTTGATAAACAATTGACTATGCAAAAACGCCAAAGATATATCACGCCCCAATTGAGCATAATTGTTAATGGCGTCACCAAGATTATTTTGTAAGATCTCGCAAATATTTAAAGGTGCTGAACTTTCTCTATAAACTTTTGCGGTTACATTTATTACTTTTGGAAGTGCTAAACTAACGGTTAAACTAACGCCAAGTGTAATGGTATTATCATTATCAAAAAAGTTTTGCACTACTTGCAAAATTTCATTTTGAGAAAACTCACTTTTTTCATCAGTCCAAATGGCTACTAACACCTCACCACTTTTTGGAGAAGTCACGGCAGCATCAATTACATCACTATGGGCTTCCATTGCTTTTGCACGATATCTTTCCGTCGTGCCATTACCTGCCATTGCTGCAATTTGGAATTGCGTTCGCATTCGTAAGCGTTTATCTAATTCGTCGTCTTGTCGTTTAACGCCATAAAAAGCTGCGAGATGATCTAAATCTGCACCAGTTGCAAATGCTAATAATTGTGATTTTGCAGCGTTGTTAATTCTTGCACGAATTAAACTTTCTCGGTAAGCATATAATTCAAGTAATTTAACAACCGGATCACTTTCTAAAACTGCTGAATAGTTTGGATATAATATTTTAAAATCATTTACTAATTGTTGATAAATAGTTTCAATATTTAATTCTTCAACAACGTCCGGTTGTGCTAATTTATCTAAATCTATCATTTTTTATTCCTTAAAACTAATTCAACTATTTATATTTTCGTATAGTTAATCAAAATCTAAAACTATTTCTTCTTCGTTATAAATTCCACGAATATTAAATAACACTTTGCCATCAATAACTGAATTTACTTTGACTTGTTTTATAGTTAATCTCGGTTCCCATCTTCGTAAAGCATTAACCACTTCAGCTTGAAAAGCAGATAACCAACCTTTATTTATAGGCAAATCAACTAAACGTGGCAAATTACTACCATATTCAGGACGCATTACACGGCTTCCTTTTGGCGTAGTCAAAATATCTTTAATACTTTGTTTTAAATGCTGAATTCCGCTTAATGCTTCACCATTATTTCTGTTTAGTCCGTTGTATTTCATAATAGTTATTAAACTCAAAAAAAATCCACGAGAACTCGTGGAAAATTTTTAAAACATTAAAACTTTTAAGGGTGCGAGTGATGATTACTATTTGCACCACCAGCCAAAATATCGCCACTTGCAGTAATATTACTTTGCGATTTAACATCACCGGTTACGTGAATATTTCCGTTAATCATTGCAGTTGAACCGCCACCGCCATCGCCATAACCAATCAAACCTTGCATATAAGTCAAAGTTTTTTCTACTAATACATTCCCTGTAAATGTAGAATTTTCTGCATCTACAAGTAATTTTGGCGTTTTCAAAGTAGTTCCGTCGGCTTTTAAAGTGAGCGTAGTTTCACCGATAGTCAAAACTATTTCACCGCCACTTGGAACATTTAACACAAAACTATGATCTTGATGGTCATAATGCTCTCTTGCTCCGTCCGGATAATCTGTCGCAGTAATGTATTCTTTATCATCGTTGGCTTGTTTATGTTGATTAGAATAAAGTCCGGGAATTACTAAACCTTGCTCTGGCATTCCACTTGGCGACAAAATCATTACTTGTTCGTCTTTACTTGGCGGACGCCAATTTCTAACTCGCCCACCAGCCATAGAATTCCAAGGCAACCAAGCAGAAATCCAATCCCCACTTTTCACGCGAACTCGTGCTTTTTTATAATCTACTTCGGCGATAGTTCCGACCATTATCATTGAAGAGACTTTGCGATCAGTTTCAGATTGTTTAAAAGATGAATTCATAATTACTAATTATTCGCTTAATAAAGTTTCTTGTTTTATTACTTTTAATTCTTTAACTAAAACATTTACCATTTCTTCGTGTTTATCGCGTAAATATTTTATTTCCAAATCTTTATCATAAAGTTTATTTTTAAGTATTTGATTTTCACTTTGCACGTTTTTCAAACTTAATATTTCTTCTTGTAATAGATTTGTTTTGAATCTTAATTCTGTTACTTCTTTATATAATTCGTCTTTTTGTTGAGTTGCTACTTTTAAAGTATCTGATTGTTCTTTTACTTGTTTGTTTAAAAAGTTAATTTGTTCTTTTAACGAGTTATATAATGAAATCTCTGCTTTGTCTTTACTAATATCATTATGTGCTGCTTGTATTTTTCGTATTATTACTATTCCATAAGTAACAATACTAATAGTTGCAATAGGTAAAACTTTAAACCAATCTATATGTGGCTGACCGGTGTCTGTATATGATAAAAATAACTCACTTAAATCAACACTAATACTACTTAAAAAATCCATTTTTTACTCCTTACTCCTTATAATCCCTTAAAATTGTTCGTTTATTTCTCCAACTTTCCAATATTTATCTTCATTGCCTTTACCGGTTTCAGGGTCTATGCCGAGATATAATTCAACCGGATAAAAGCCGTCCCACCATTCAACAGGTTCGCCGAACTTAACTTCTTGCGACCAACGCACATTCCAACACAAATAACCATCTAATTCTATTTTACTTCCGTCCGGATAAAATACATCGCTGGTGGCGTTAATGAATTCACAATAACCTACTCCACATAATCCCCACGTTTGATAATGTAAAGTTTTGATAACTTTTAAAGTTAATTCCCTTAACATTAAATTAGCGTTTTGTTGTGTTGGAGATAATATCACTCGTGCTTCAAATATTGCGTTTAAAGTCGTAGTATCATCGCCATTATCTTGTGCTTGTTCTAATTCACTTAATTCAATAATTACTGCTGGAATTTTTATACTGCGTTCTATATTTGGATAAGCAGCAATATATATTTTTTTATTCTCATCTAAATTTGCATTTAAACTATTTTCAAAACCGTTAATAATCGCAGTATGTAGTTGTGAAATATTTTTAACATAATTTTCCATAAACTATCTTGCCCTTATTAGTTCAAAGTTTATTTCTTGTCTTAATATTGTTAATAATCGTTGTTCGGCGTTAGCAATTCCATCTTGAAAAGCCGCCTCGCCTTTATCGCCAAAATCAAATAAAACTCGTTCAATAGGAAGTCGTGCGGAACCTACACGACGGAAAACTTTATTTTTGCGATAAAATGCTTTTTCAAATAAATGCTTTCCTACTTTTACACCTTTTTTAGTTTGTCGTGCTTTGCCAAGTCGCTCGGCTGCTAATTTTTCTAATCCTAACCAAACTTTTGCTTTATCTAAACTTTTTACAAAATAATATAAGCGTTGTTTGATTACTTTTTGCGGAATTTGTGCTATTGGCGATAATTTTTTTGCTACTTGACTTTGTAAATACTTACCGGTTTTTTTTAAAGTTCTACGCCAAGCATTTTGCATTGCTCGTGGTGTTAAACTATGTGCTAAATGTAAAACTTCATCTACATTTACTTCTATATTAAATCGTGTCGCCATAATAATATTCATTCTCGGATTCTTGCCAAGTTGTTTTGCGTAAAATTAACACAATCAACCCACTACTATCCGGTTCTAATGCAACAATTTTATATAATTCATTATTTATATAACTATCGCCACTACTTATTTCTAAAATAAAATTTTTTGCTAATTTATCAGGTGCTAATTGAGCGTTTAAAACTTGTAAAGTTTTGGATTTGATAATAAATTGTGGCTCTACAATTTCAGTATTCAAATCGCCTATATTTGGCGTTATTGTTGGTGCAGAAAAAATTCCTTGAACTTTATATTTTCGTTGCTTATGATAAATAAAAGCAATATCATTTAAACGATTTAATAATATGTCATACATATTATTTTTTACTTGTTGGAATTCTGTCAGCATTGTAATAAAAGACATAAAAAAATATTTTCCACGAGAAATATAAAAAAATTTTTAAAAAATTTTTTAAAAAAATTTTTGGAAATCTCGTGGAAATATAAAATTTAATAAAGTAATATCAAAAAATTATGAAAAAAATTATGAAAGAAAAATTTTGTTATTTATTTAGTCAAACGAATCACTGCACGTGGTCTGGTGCATAAATGAATAGGATTAGATTGACATTCTAACATTACGCCTTTGCCAAACGGCATCAGTTCTTGTTTTGCATAATACGGATAACCGATAGTATTAACGGTTTCCATATAATCTGCCGGAGCAAACCGAGAAATAAACATTCCGGCAACCCCAGTAGGAATTGCAAATGCTTCATTAGCATCAATAAAAGATTTTCCGGCAACTTTGCCACGATAACGCTCAAAATGAACTCCGCCAAAATCTAAAGCCTCATTTGGATTTCCACGCAAAGCAGCAGCGGCTTGTGTCTGCAAATATGTTTCTTTGACTTTGGCGTGAGTAATCAACGCTTCCCAAAAATCTCGTCCGCATAAAACATTAACGCCGGAAAATCTCGCACCTTTCAAATTATCATCAATAGTGTCTAACAAAGTTAAACATTTTCCACGTAATTCTGTATTTGCAGAAGTCAAACCGAAAGAAATATCGTCTGGTTTTTCCACGCCAAAAGCCGTGTAAATATTTAATAATTCGGTGACGCCGTCGGCATCTTTAATACTGCCTTTAATCGCACCGATTTTTTGCCATTCCATAGTGGCATCAATTTGCTGTTTCATTTTGACTAATCGTTGGCGAATTACGCCTTGAATTGTTTGCATTTCCGTAGTTTTGCCAAATGCACGAACGCCCAAAACTTCATCAGCAGTAATAGTTGCACGTTCCGGCAAATGCAAAGTAGCAAAAGGAATAAGTTGTCTTTTATTTCCTTGAACGACCATTCCACTTGCACCACGCACAGAACTCGGCACAAGTGATAAAGTATCGGCTTCTTTTTCAATTTGGAAAGTAGTTGTAGTAATTCCTTGCTCTTCAAAAATTCCCATTTTGGTTAATTGAGATGGGACGCTTTCAATTTCATTGATTGTTGCGGTTAAGGCGGTGACGGAAAACGCTCCGTCGTTCATAATTCCTAAATTTGCCATAATTATTCTGCTCCTTTTATTTATGTTTTATGTTGATTAACGAGTTACAATGAAGTTGGCTAACAAACCGGCTTCATAACCGGTTGCCTCTGAGGGAAAGATTAGGCAACTTTTACTAACTTCAGCCAAACGGGCGATAACGAGTGCTTTTGTAGTTCCGGCTTTGACGTTGTTATATAAAATTGCTTTGGCGGTTTCGCCATTTTCCCAAGCCGAATAAGTTCCGTCGGATTCTTTTAAAATAGTTCCGGCTTTTAAATCTTTGCCGTTTGTGTTGATAGTTACGGTTTCTCGGCTTATTTCGCCGTTACCTTCGGATAATAAAAATTCAGCGGCATAAACGCCTTCGTTTTGAATTGTCATTTTCAAACTCCTTATTTGAGATAAAAAAAGATTTCCACGAGATTTTTAGAAATTTTTTTGGAAAACTCGTGGAAAATTAAAATTAAATTAAAATTAAAAATTAAAAATAAAAAACTAACATTTATTTCCACGCCGTTTGTTATAAACTTCATCCGGCGTAGGCATTTGATTTGCTACACTTTGACTATCTTGCTTAACCGGAATAGTATTATCTATTTGCTTTTCACTTTGATCGCTTACAATAAAATCAAACAAATCGGCTCTAACTTGTTGCAAAGACAAATTATTTTTTATGAAATTAAAAAATAACTCATCTTTTTTGGCTTGATTAGCAATCGGCGATAAATCGCACAGTTTTTTTATGCTAATAATTCTTTCGCATTCTGCATCTATGATTTTTTCATTTGCTTCGTCGCTAAAATCTATATTTGCAAAATTTTCTAACGATGCTTTTCCTACTTCTTCAAAATTGACAACATTTGCTTTTTTACAAGCATCAAACACTTTCAAAACAAGATATAAAGTGTTTTCGTTATTATTTTTTATGCGATCAGCAATTTTTTCATCAACATTGTTTTCAATATTGTTTTCAATATTGTTTTCAATATTCATATTTATCTCACTTTCTTTATCTTTAATAATTAAATTTTTCGGTAAATTTTGATTTTTATATCGCATACGCTTAAAAACTTGATTATTTATTGTCGGTTGCTGTTGTTCGCTTTTATGTTGTTCGTCAAAACTACGAATTACATCAGCAAATCCCAAAGCAATCGCTTCATTTGCGTCCAACCAAGTTTCTTGATCCATCATTTGTGTAATTTGCTCAGCAGAAAGATTTTGGCATTTCCGCTGATAAATGTTTATTATTGAGTTATTGCATTTATCCAAAGTATCGGCAATTTTGCGTAATTCAGTAGCATTGCCAACTGCCATCGTAAAAGGATTATGTATCATTAACAAAGCGTTTTCGCAGATAATGCACTCTTTGGCACCACAGGCAATCAAAGATGCAGCCGAAGCAGCTAAACCATTGACAACTGCCGTGCAACGCTCACCTAATTCTTGCAAGGCGTTATAAATTGCCAACCCTTCAAAAACATCTCCGCCCGGTGAGTTAATATTTACAACAAAGTTGGCTTGTTGATTTGTAATTTTGTCTATGCGTTTTAATTCGCTTACAAAATCAGCCGCCGTAACGCCAAAACCGCCAATCTCATCGTAAATAAAACATTCCACGAGATTTGGCGATTTTTTTTTGGCGTTAGCATTTATTTCATTAAATTTAAACCAAGAATTTTCAATTTTCATCTTTTGCTCCTATATCTTTTTGTGCTGGTGGATTAAACAAACCGGCATCTAAGCGTGGGTCAGTTTCGTAAATTAAACCAAAGTTATCGGCTCGTTTGATATCTTCTGAATTTTCAGCGTCTATAAGTTCAGCGTCATAACCTTGTCGTAAAGCAACTTCACTGCGAGAAGTAAAACCACAGCGAACTTCCATTTTTTTTGCTTGGACATCTTGCACCGGTTGAATATAACTCCAACCTTGAGGCACCCAGCGTGTTCGCAAATACTCTCGGCGTTGTGTTATGTTTTCATAACTTGGCAAACTTACTGCACCACTCAACACCGCCAAATCTAACCAACGCTGACGCACCGGTTGGCAAAGTTGCTGAATAAATACATTAAATTGACGCTGTTCTATGCGACGATGGAATTCGTTTAACACTACACGAATTACTCGGTCATTAACACTACGCAAATCTCCGGTCAAAACCTCAAACGGAATGCCAACTCCGGCGGAAATGGCTAACAATTGCTGTCGCATAAAATCTGGATAATTATTCCCTGCGTCCGGCGGAGACGAAAAATTAACTTCCTCTCCGGGCAATAATTCTTGCATAGTTCCCGGCTCCAAACCTACCATAGGCGAAAAATCATAATCGTATTCTTGTTCCAAACCGGTTATGCTATCTATACCGTTCTCTTCCGGAGCTGGTTTATGTATAAATCCGGCAAACAAATTTGCTACTTCTTGCCGAAATAATACGGCATCATCAAATTCGTCCAACGATTTCAAACGCGTTAGCACATTTGCCAAAATCGGAACGCCCCTTAATTGTCCGGCTCGTGTAGGTTCGTAAATATGCAAAATTTCATCTGCCGGAATACGTATTAAATTGTTTTCTCCGTTTTCTACTAACTCAAACTCACAAGGATGTCGCTGATAAACCCAGTAAGCCACTCGCTTTCCGCTTTTATCAAACTCAATTCCGGCTTTGATTAAATTGCCGTTCGGTGCATAATCATTTTTTTCATACGGAATAAACTCCGGCTCCAAAACTTGCAATTGCAAGGGGACTATTAAATTATTTTCTAACGGAGCATATTTAAAACGCACAAAACATTCTCCGCTTTCATACATAGTTCTACAAATCAAACTTTGTAAGCCGTAAAAATCATAAATTCCGTCGCTATCACTTTGTTCTATCCAATCGTCCCATAAATTTTGCAAATCTATACGTACTTGTGCGTCTTTATGCTTTGGCTTTGGCGTTATGCCGGTGCCAATGGTATTAGAAACTAATTTATCTATTGCCGAACAAGCATAAGCGTCATTTCTTATGGCGTGGCGAGATCGCATTCGCAAAATATTTAAACCACTTAATGCAGCCGAAGTCGGCGAGGCATCACTAACATCCCAATTTAACGCACGGCGACCATTTCCTGCACTATCATAAGAATTCAGCACTTGCAAACGATTTGGCAAATAAAATCCACGAGTTCGCAACGCTTTAAAATTCAAAAAATTTTTAGCAAAACTCGTGGAATTTGTTTGTTTTTTATTTTCTGTTTTCATTTTTTACGCCACCCTTTCCCTTTTGAGTAAATTCTTGTAGTTCGGCAACGCTTTTTATTTTTGGCTAATTCTGTTTCTATTAACGATTTGGCTTTTAATAACTCGTCTATGGAACGATATTCAACAAATCTATCGCCGAATTTGACGATTTTTTCGCCACTTGCGATGGCTTTTAAAATATTATGCAAATGTTCTTGCGTAACATTAAAAAACGCTAAACTTTCTTGTGAATAACGTTCCAAATCGGAAATATCAATTATTTCTTCGTTATTTTCGTTATTTTCGTTATTTTCGCTGTTTTCGCTGTTATTATCTTCATTATTTTCCGGTAAATCGCTTAATAAATCATTATCGTTATTGTTATCGTTATCGTTATTGTTCATTTATTTTCTCCTACGCAAATAAGCAGAATTAGAAACTCGCCGAGCAGAAGTGCGAACTTTTGGAGTGTTAGAATTCAAATTATTCAAATTATTCAAATTATTAGAATTATTCGTATAATTTGAATTATTTTTGCTTTCCAAATATTCACTTTTAACAATATTGCGTCCATTTTCCACGAGATTTTCCAAATTTTTTTCCGCAGATTTTTTTAAATTTTGTGAAATTTGTTCTCGCAACGCCACAGAAAGCACTAACCGTCGTTCAATTTTTAAACCTTGCAACGCCGTATAAGCATAAACTCGGCAATCCAACGCTTCATTTCTTGCTCCACTTGGCTTTTCCCAAGTTCGCACTTCCATTCCACGAGAATTTAAGGTGGTAATCCGCTTTTCTATGGTCGCTTGATTAAACCAATTTTCGTCGTATTTCATAGAAAAATGACAGCATCCAGCGTGATCATTTGATAATTGCCAACGAGCATAAATTACATCTTTTGCTGTATCTACGCCAACAATTCTCACTATATGCCCACGATATTTTTTGGATTTTGACGAACGCCGAGCCCAAACCGGACGTGCCCCATTTGCTCCTTTGACCGCCCAAATATTTCTGTTATAGCGTGGCGTGGCAAATTCATAAACTTTTTGCACGTGATGTCCGCCGGAATCTATACAACAAGCCGCTACTCGTAAAGTGCGACCATCTTGCGTCATAAACCTTGCATTTGCCAAAATATCATCTAATTCTTGCCAAACATCATCTTCCGCCGGATTGCCGTGAATTACTATCGGCTCTATCCCCCAACTTTCATCACCAACGCCCCAGCCAACAAATTCGGCTTCTAATCGGTCATCTTGCGTATCCACTCCACAAGTTATACATAACACCCCATTTGGCAAAGTTTGTGCGTCATAATTTTCTTTTTTATCCATCAAATCATCGGCGGATGCTTTTTCAAAATCAATTTCATAAGTTTCGCCCATTGATGTATTCCACCAAGTTTTTTCCTCTTCCGGATTTCCTTTGGCGGAAAAATAATCGTTGGCAATATCGGCAAAAGTCCGCCAAGGTGAATATAATTCGTTCAAGTGGAATCCTGGAAATTTTCCGTCAGCATTTTCACTACGCCATTGCCCTTTTTCTAACATTTGCATTTTGTCGCTATCGTTAATTAACTTTCCGCAATTAACGCATTGCAATTTTGCCGTCGTAGCATCTTTATCTACAATATTGATATTTTCCCATTTCAATGTTTGATAATGGTTGCAATACGGGCAAGGGACATAATAATGCCGTTGATCGCTTTGCAAAAACGCCCTTTCTATACGAGATTTGCCTTTAATAGTAGGCGTAGAAAATAATGCTACACGCTTTCTCCGCCTAAATGTAATAGTTCTTTTTCTTGCTAAATTCACAGGATCGCCCTCGGTTCCGGCGGAAGTTGGATATCTATCCACTTCATCGCATAACACAATTCTTATAGGGCGAGATGCTAACGCCGACGGAGCATTTGCACCAATCATTGTTACGTGCCCACCAGCAAAATTCTTTTTCTGTATAGTATTCCCACTGTCACGGCTTTTGGCGTCGGCGATTTTGCTTCTTAACACCGGCGTGTCCCTAATCATAGGAGCCAGACGGTCTTTAGAAAAGGTTTCCGCCATTTCTACGGTTGGCTGGACTACTAAAATCGGAGCTGGATCTACATCTATATGATATCCAATAACTGCCTTAAAAATCAGAGTTTTGCCAACTTGTGCTGACGACATAACCACAATTTCTTCGGCATTTTCTTCATTGAAAGCGTCCAAAATGCCAACTTGATAAGGTGCTCGTGCAGTTGTGTATTTTCCTTGCTCAGCACTATCTTCCGGAGATAAATATAAACTACTATTCGCCCACTGACTGATGGTCTGTTGCGGTGGCGGTGCTACGACCTTTGCCACTCGTTGCAGTGCGTTGAATAAAACTTCGTTCATATTTTTTTATTGTTTGCTTTTAGTTTTTGTCGCTTTTTTTGTAGTTTTTTTACTTTTTTCTTTATCTTTATCTTTATCTTTTTCGTCGCTTTCTACTTCCGCTTCATCTAACCAAATTGCTTCGTTCGGATTCCAATTGCTTAATTCAGTAAGGGCTTCGTAAATCATCTCGGTTAATATTTTTTCGGCTTGATATTCGCTTTTTTTCTGCACCGCCAACGCTGCCCTTGATGGAATAGTAATCATTTTGGCTCTAAACGCTCCAAGCAACGCCCCCCATCCACGCTCGGCGTCTGTAACTGAAATTAAATCACCTTTTAAACGATTTGTCTCAATTTCAGTTTTTGTAGCTTGTGCTTTGGTTAAGCGAGTTTTTTCAACCATATAATCGCCGCCCTCGCCATCAATTAAGCCACGCAAATATTTAATATATGCAATAACGCAAGGCACGACAGCGTATTTTCCACGATCATAAGGTTGCGGTAATATTTTTTCTTTGACAAGTTGTTGCACTCGGCGTGGTGTTAAATCTAATAATTTTGCAATGCTATCAACATTTAAGGTCTGTTGTTGGTGCTGTGTTGTATGTTCCATGTTCCATAAAAAAGGATAAAAAAGAATAAAAAGCGTAAAAAATACCACGAGAAATCCAAAAATTTTTATGAAAATCTCGTGGGAAAATATCTCAATCCACCCTGTGTGTAAGGAAACGAAACCTTTTAAAATTTTTTAAAACTAAAAATTTCTTGCGGGTCTGCCGCCCCGCTTACCAAAAAACTCCACAGGGTCCCCGTGAAAATTAACATAAAATTTCATCGCACACTTCCACTTCTCCGAGTTCAGCGGTTGCAATTTTTGCGTCGCCTTTGATAAAGAATAAAACATTTTGATGGACTTTTGTTAATTTTCTACTTGCTAAGAATTGACGCTTGGCTCTCATTACTGCACTCCCTAATGGTGTTAATAACACCGCTTCATTGTAGTAGTGCATTCCAGCGTCGGCGAATGCTTGTATAGTATCGCCGACTAAATCGTAATAATTTCCGCTTTTCTTATCGCGTAAATTACCTACAACAAAACACGCAAACCGATTTTGTTTTAATAATGAAACTGATTTTTTGATTATGCTCCGATAAACTTGTAAGAATTTATCGTAAGGCATATTTGAAATATCATTTGGGTCATTGCTATACACTTCTAAATTTGCGTAAGGCGGACAACTAAAAATAAAATCCACTTGATTTTGATAATCTTTGCATAATTCATTTATGTTATTGCTATCACCGCAAAGCCATAAAGGAGTGTATTGTCCGTTATTGTGTGTTTGTGTAATGATTTGCCATTGTTTTTTATTTTCGGTTATTTGTTCTTGCCGTATATCTACGCCGATATAATGGCGTTGGAGTTTTGCTGCTACTATTCCACGCACACTTCCACCAGCAAAAGGGTCTAAAATCAAATAATCTTTTTTAGCAAACCATCTATAAACGACTTCACAAAGCACAGGGTCAAAAATGCTTGTGCCTTGCATTGCGGAGTTTTTTAGTTCAGGATGAAGTTCTAAAAAATGTTCTAATGAAATTTTTTTATCTAACCCTAAACGCTGTGTTTCTTCGGTCATTAGTTGTAAGATTTCCGGCGATTGACAAGTTTGCGAATAGCATAAATTTTCATCGCGTCCTTCTTCTGATTTTAAGCCGTAAGCAATCCATTGTCGTTTGCGTTCAGCCCACCAGCCTTTTTTGGCATCAAAGATAGTAAATGGTGCGACCATAAACTTTTCGGCGAGTGTTTCTACTAATCGCTGTTCTTGTGTTTGCGTTGAGTTTTCGTAGTTATTTTGGTTTAATTCATTTTCTATTAAGTTGTATTCATTGTTGTTTTCGTTTTCGTTTTCGTTTTTGTTTTCGTTCTGAAAATGTTGTAAAAATTGAGTTGTTAAATTATTGATTTCATTTTCATCAAAGCCGATAATTTCAACATTGAAATTATTTTTGGTTTGAAGTTCGTTTAATTCTAATGCTAATAATTCGTTGTCCCAACCGCTGAATTCTGCGACTTTGTTATCTAAAATGCGATATGCTTTCTTTTGAGTTGCCGACAAGTCGGTTTTTTGGAGCACCGGAATTTTAGAGTTATCATCCCAATTAAAGATTTTCCACGAGTTTTGGAAAATTCTTTGTGCGGCTAATAATCGTCCGTGACCGGCAATAATTTCATTATTTTCGTCGATTAGAATAGGAAAAGTCCAACCGAATTCTTTTAATGAAGCCACTAATTTTGCGATTTGACTTTCGCTGTGAATTTTGGCGTTTTTAGCATAAGTTGAGATTTGTTGAATATCAATAAGTTTTACATTTAAATTGTTATTGTTATTTGACACGATTAACTCCACGAGTGTTATTTGAATTTGACACTCGTGGGCGTTCGTTATTTACATTTACAAAGGAGGTGCTCTTGGCACTCAATCGGTCTATCTGTTTGCAACGATTGCATTTGATTTTTATGCAAATGAAATCTCCGATACAATCAAAGAATTTTTTATTGCATTTACTGCAACGATATTCTAAAAAAACAGATTTTTTACTCACGATTATTTCTCCCAAAATGTTATTGAAAATATTAAAATTTCTTAATCGTTTTAGGAGATCTTGTGAATATTTTTTTAGTTATAAAAAATTTGCAAAATTGAATAAACCGAGATAGCTAAAAAAAATTCCCCTACTGATTTTTCAGTAGGGGTTTTCTTATTTAATTTAACAAAAAACAACATATTTTGATTTTTTTATTCTATAACCACTATCATTTGCAATTATGGGGTTATTGTGCAATAATTTCCAAAGTTTGTCAAGTATTTTTCGCATAAAAATAAAGTATTTTGTATTAAATAGGCAAAAATAATATAAAAAAACAATGCATTACAATTTATCAAAAATGAAAGTCAAAAAAAATAATTAAATTCTCGTGGAATTTGGGATTATATTTTTTTTGCTTAATTTCTCGTGGATTTGCTGAATGGCTTTGGTTTCATTGTCTTTTATAAATTTTTGGATTTTATTTATGTAGTAATACAGATTGCTTTTTGGCTGGTGGAATTCTTGTGATAGTTGCAAAATAGATAAATTTTGTTGTTCAAATAATTTTTTATCAAAACAATAAGTTGTAAGAATTTCCACGAGATTTTGAGAAATATTTTTGGCTTTGAAATAAACAATAAACACTTGTTCGGCAATATATTTAATGGCGTCAAGGCGTTTATTTGTCAAAGCTTGTAGCACTTTAATTTTTATTTTCTTTTTTTTGTAGATTTTTTCAATTCGCAAATTATTAGTTGCATATTTGGCAACTATTACACAAGAAAGCAAATATGGCAATTGTTTTTCTACGGCATTACGAATTAAAGCACATTGTCCGTGAATTTCCAAGTCGTTTAGTCCGTCAAAGTGAATATTATTGTTGCCACGCGTATAAGTGTAGCAATAATTAAGTTGTTGTAAGATAGTGACGGAATTTGGGGTGCTACGTTGCAGAATTTCCATTAAGTAGGAAATTCGCAACGCTTGGAAAACATTTTCAAAAATAAAATTGTTTTCAATCATAAATTCAATACTCCACGATTTCCCAACCGTTTCCGTTAGATGCTTGTTTATTAGGATAAACAACTTTAAAGACAAAAGGGAAAGTTTCGGCGGCTACTTTAACTTTTACTTTGGCGTCGTCTTGGAAAATGATTTTTGCTCCTTTGACTTCGTGCATTTCCATAGTGCCATCGTTAAGCATCACAAAGAAATCCGGCGTATAAAAGCAGTTATCGGCTAACCGTAATTTTATGCTTTCAAACCTCCACCAGCAAATATCGCCGTTTTGTTGTAATTGTTTTAAGTGTTCGGCGTATTTGGCTTCGGTTTTATTCATTTCGCCGGTTTTTAGGCGTCCTTTGGCGAATAATGCTCGTTTGCCTTTATTGAAAAACTTCATAAAAACTCCTTGGTTTATTTGTTTTGAATTATTGTTTTTAGTTTAATCAAACATGTTGGCACGTTTAGAAAAAAGTTCTTTCATATCGTTAATAATATTTCTTATGCGTAATTTTTGTTCGCGTTGTTGCTCTGGGGTGAGTTTTGGCGAATTTTCTAATTGTTGCATACACATATCTTGTTCGCGTTTGATATCAAGTTGCGTCCAGTAGGTTTTTACTAACTCGTAGAATTCAATTAAGTTCGGCGGACGTAAAGGCAAGTTATTCAAAGCGTCTTTGATGGCTTGTTGTCCGTTTTTGGAATTAAAGAAAAAATCTAATTTTTGTAGCCAAAACTTTTGAGCCGTTTTTAGTCCGGTATCAACGCCGTCAGAATCGTTAATTCCGCTTTTGAATTGATTACGCCAATTATTTCCGTAAGTTGCTTGTAGGCAAGTAAAGATATACAAAATGGAGCGTTCTTTTTGCGGATGGCTAAAAGCAAATTTATTGTTACTATTGTTATTATTATTGTTATTATTATTGTTGTTGTTGTTAGTGTAGATTTGATTTTGTGAATGCATTTTGAATTCCTTTCAGTTTATTAAGCAGTTGCGAATAAGTCGGCGTCGTTAATATCAATTACGTTCTGTTGAGCGTTGTTGATAGCGTTATTGATTTTGTTTTGCATTTCTTCTATGGTTAGCAAAGTATAGGAGCAGTCATTATTTTCTTTGAGTTCTGGGCGATATCCATTTTCTAATAACACCGGCAAATATTCTCGGTTAGTAATATCCATTAAAGACATACTTGCGACAATATCGGATTTTTGTTGTTGTGTGAATTTTGGTCGTTGGTTTGCGTTGTTGTTATTTACGGGAATAGAAATGCTATGAGTTTCGTTAATACGATTTATAACCGTAGAAACTAAATACGGGAAAGGTTTGGCGATATTGCGTTTTTGCATTTTCAATTCGTTATAAGCATCACAAAACATTTGCGATGTTGCACCAAGTGCTACGGCTTTTTGTAGTTTTGGATAAGTTGGATTAACTTGTGCTAACCCTTGTTTGCGTAAATCAATACAAATTTGCGTTGCCGTGTTATCATCACAACAAACATCAACAGAAGAAGCAAAATCATCATTCTCGCATCTCGCAATTTGATTTTGCGAAGTAGTTGCAGAATTATTTGAGAGAGATGATTTTGTTATTGTTTCTTTTTTTGTTAATGTTACTGTTTCTGTTTCTGTTTCTGTTATTGTTTGTTCAACCGGCGATTTATTTTTTTTGTCACGAGCGGCGGAACTTTTTTTGCCTTTAATAGAATTTACTTCGGCAACTTTTAGCGATTTACAGATAATATTATTAGCGATTTCACTTTCATAGTCGCCGTCGTCGTTAATGAAACAAAATTCATTAAGGACAAAATCTAGTGCTTGTTTTTCAGGTTTCTTTTTAATGTTGAGTAAAAAATACTTCCGCTCCGTATTTGGCAAGGTTTGATGTAAAATTAAATAGTCAATAAGTTTGGTAAAAGCACCAACTTCTATTAAAGAAAGTGGGGCGGTGTAAGTATTAAATTCGTAAATTGGACGTTGATAAAAAACAATATTTGTTCTCATAATGAACTCCTTTGGTAAAAAATTTATTAGGTATTTATATCGTGGCAATGATTATATCATTACTTTTATTTTTGTCAAGTATTTTTTGTAAAAAAATAAAATTTTTTTAAAATTTTTTAAATTTTTTTATTTTTTTTAA
>OBLI01000276.1_pt1 | contig 55686 bp, 55 predicted proteins | sample 1519701 | NCBI WGS metagenome assembly OBLI01 (sample SAMEA3663005, study PRJEB22513) | pig gut metagenome | biome: pig gut; feature: pig-associated habitat; material: faeces | place: France | collected 2012
ACTGAAGCTGCCGCGCCCGCTGCCACCGAGGCTGCCGCCGCGCCCGCCAAGAAGTGGATTATCGCCTCCGACACCGTCTTCAAGCCCTTCGAGTACACGGATGCTTCCGGCAATTTCGTGGGTATCGATGTGGACATTCTCGCTGCCGTTGCCGCTGACCAGGGCTTCGACTACGAGCTGAAGAGCCTGGGCTGGGATGCCGCGATTGCTGCCTGCCAGGCCGGTCAGGCTGACGGCATGATCGCCGGCGCTTCCATCACCGAGGAGCGGAAGGCCTCCGGCTGGATCTTCTCCGACGGCTACTACAACGCCACGCAGAGCATGACCGTTGCCGCCGACTCTGACATCACCGGCTTCGATGGTCTGAAGGGCAAGGATGTTGCTGTTAAAACCGGCACCCAGGGCGCTGCCTACGCCGAGAGCCTGAAGGATCAGTACGGCTTCAACATTGTCTACTTCGAGGATTCTCCCACCATGTATCAGGCCGTTCTGGGCGGCCAGTGTGTTGCCTGCTTCGAGGACACCCCCATCATGCAGGCTTCCATCAAGGACGGCGGTCTGGCACTGAAGGTGCTGGACGGCACCGCCAATGCCGGCGGCGACTATGGTTTCGCCATCTTCAACGCCGACAACCAGAAGCTGATCGATATGTTCAACGCCGGTCTTGCCAACATCAAGGCAAACGGCAAGTACGATGAGATTCTGGCAAAGTACCTGGGCTGATTTTCCCGCTTGTAGGGGACGCCTGTAGGCGTCCCCTATTTTCTCATACTATCCGAAAGGAGTCCTGCGCGTGATTCTCCGCATTCTCTCCGCCTACGGCGGCCTGCTGCTGAAGGCCATGGGCCAGACCCTGCTGCTGGCGCTGTCCGGTCTGTTCTTCGCCTGTATTCTGGGCCTGATTTTTGGTCTGCTCAGCGTGGTGAAGAACCGCGCCTGCAATGCCATCTCCACCATTTTCGTGGATGTCATTCGGGGCGTTCCCATGATCGTACTGGCATTTATGATTTATTTTGGTGTGCCCCAGGCGATCAACGGACTGTTCAGCGGCGCACGATTCACCCTGACGGCCCTGCAGGCCGGTACCGTGGCGCTGGCGCTGAACTGCGGCGCTTATATGGCGGAGATCATCCGCGCCGGTATCCAGAGCGTGGACCCCGGTCAGATGGAGGCTGCCCGCTCTCTGGGCCTTCCCTACTGGCGGGCCATGGCAAGAGTCGTCCTGCCTCAGGCCATCCGCACCATGATTCCCAGCATCATCAACCAGTTCATCATCACCCTGAAGGATACCTCCATTCTGTCGGTCATCGGCTTTCCCGAGTTGGTCAACACCGCCAAGAACGTGGTGGCAAACACCATGCGGGCCTTCGAGGTGTGGACCATCGTGGGTATCATGTACCTTATCATCATCACGCTGCTGTCCCGTCTGGCAAAGCGGCTGGAAAGGAGACTGAACCGTGGGCGTGAATAAGAACAATGTGAAGATTCACATTTCTCACCTGAAGAAGAATTTCGGCAAGCTGGAAGTCCTGAAGGACGTTTCCACCGACATTTATGAGGGCGAGGTTGTCGTAGTCCTCGGCCCCTCCGGCAGCGGCAAGTCTACCCTTCTGCGGTGCCTGAACCGGCTGGAGGACATCACCGCCGGCGAGGTCATCGTGGACGGTCACGATCTGACCGACAAAAAGACCGATCTGAACCGGGTTCGGGAAAATGTGGGTATGGTGTTCCAGCATTTTAACCTGTTTAATAACCTGAACGTCATGGGCAACATGACGCTGGCCCCCACGGAGCTGAAAAAGGCCACCAAGTCCGAGGCCAAGGAAAAAGCCTTGAAGCTGCTGGAGCGGGTGGGCCTGCTGGACAAGGCCTCCGCTTACCCCTCCCAGCTGTCCGGCGGACAGAAGCAGCGGGTGGCAATCGCCCGTGCGCTGGCCATGGACCCGGACATCATGCTCTTTGACGAGCCGACCTCCGCTCTGGACCCGGAAATGGTGGGCGAGGTTTTGCAGGTCATGAAGCAGCTGGCAGCCGACGGCATGACCATGGTGGTGGTCACCCACGAAATCGGCTTTGCCCGGGAAGTCGCCACCCGCGTCATCTTCATGGAGGGCGGCTACATCGTGGAGGAGGGCACCCCTGACGAGGTCATCAATCATCCCAAACAGCCCAGAACCATCGATTTTTTGAGCAAGGTGCTCTGATAAGCAAGAGGGCTTCCCACACGGGAAGCCCTCTTTTGAAAGGAACAGGTACTATGGAGATTCGCACAGCCACCATGGCTGATTTACCCGCCGTCACCCAGCTGGAAGCCATCTGCTTCCCCGAAGCGGAAGCCGCAACGGAAGCCAGCTTTGCCCGGCGGCTGGAAGTGTATCCCAACCACTTCTGGATTCTGACCGACGGGAAAACCGTGGTGTCCTTCGTCAACGGCATGGTCACGGATGAACCGGATTTGCGGGATGAAATGTACGACAGCGCTGACCTCCACAACGAAAACGGCGCATGGCAGATGATTTTCGGCGTAGACACCCACCCAGCCTACCGCCGCCAAGGCTGCGCCGGGCGGCTGCTGGCGCACGTCATTGTGGAAGCGAAGGCACAGGGCCGCAAGGGGCTGGTGCTAACCTGCAAGGATGCTCTGGTGCACTACTACGCCAAATTTGGCTTTGTCAGCGAGGGTGTTTCCCAGTCCACCCACGGGGACGTGGTCTGGTATCAGATGCGGCTGACCTTTTGAGAAAACGCACAGATCCGGCGAGGTCTGTGCGTTTATGTTTATTGCGTGACCTCCATGCGGATCAGCTCTGCCGCGGCGGCGGCAAATTCCTCCATTTCCCGGATACGAACCACATGATTGCCATAAATCTTCCCGGCGTTGGGGAAATTGGCACCGCTGCCAAAAAACACCGCGCCTACCCGGCAGCCGTCCCGGCGCAGCCGGGACACCTCCGCCGCCGCATCCTCCACGCCGTTCAGCTCTTCGTATGGCACCGGCAGCTTTCCCGGGCGGCTCAGGGGCACGCTGTCGTTGGGATTGGCGTCGGTGAGCAGAATCACCAGCTTCCGCTCCGTGCGGACAGGCTTCATGGTAAAGTCCGCCATCCGCAGCGCCAGCCCGTCCCGGTTCCACCCGGCGGCAAAATACCGGAACACATTCCGGGAGCTTTCCGCATGGAAGGGCACCAGCCGGTTAAATACCGTCACGCCCCGGATAGAGCAGAAGCTCTCCACCTGCACCGGCACCCGCAGACCCCGCAGAGCCTCCGCCAGAATGTAGGCCTGGGCGGCAATAACCTCCTGATGGTACATCCGGGAAGCGGAGGCATCCAGAAGCAGCAGCACCGACATGGCGGGGATGGGCAGCTCCTCCGGTCGCAGAAACACCCGGTTATCCCCTAAAACGGGAGCGCGCCACACCTTCGTGCTGTCAAGGCACCCGCTGCGGGCAGGCTCTGACCGGGGAATGATCTCCGAAAACAGGCTGCTGCCGATGTCCCTCTGAATCCGGCGAATCTGCCCGTCATACATGGCAGCGTTGTCGAGGTAATGCTGCTTATTTTTCTTCTGCTGCCGGGCCGCTTCCGCCGCCACCCGGCGGGAGTCTCCCCGGCTGATCTGGGAGGGCTGCCCATCCGTAAACCAGATGTCGCAGCCCGCGTGAGCGCCGGTGCACAGCTGACCGCGAATTTCTTCCAGCCGGTTGGGAGAATACCGGCAGCGTCCGAAGCACCCTTCCGCGTAGGCAAGGGCATCCGCACCGCCGGCGTGGCGTCCGCTCCACCCGGCCCTTCTGTGCCCGCCTGTTTCCATTTCCGACAAAATGGCGTTTTCAAACCGTTGGGGCTGCAGGTCGTCGCTTTTGCGCTGAGGAAGCAGCTGTGACAAAAAATGGGGCATGGGAATGGTCTTTCGCCGTTTCGGCCTGCCCCGGAAGCCAAAGTAGTCTTGCAGCAGCGACAAAATCCGGCTTCCCAGTTCCTCCGGCGAAAGGCCGGCGGAGGCTTTCACCTGTGCGTACAGCTTTGCCTCCTTCGGGAGCAGGAAGCCGGGGCTGTCCCCCTCCGCTTCCCGCCAGTGGGCCCGCTGGATGGACTCGCAGAGCATGGCCTTGGCCATGTTCTCCGACCGGGAACGGCGCTCCAGGGACTCCAGAAAAAAACCGGCATAGGAGACCCGAAGCTCCGCCAGCGCGGGCCGGTCCTCCACATTGCGCCGGTACACTTCCGCTTCGATCAGTACCCACGCGAACCGGTCATAGGTTCCCTGCCACTCGTCCCCCGCCCAGGTATCGAACAGGTTTTGCAGCGCTTCTCTGCCGAAAAAGGCCTCCGCCAGCCCGGAAATGGTATTCATGTACAGGGTGTTGGCGACAAACACTGGGGTGAAGCCATACGTCCCCGCGCCGTTCCACACCTGATTCAGGGCCCGGCGGCCTGCCGCGCCGAATTCATTGTCATTCATCGGTCGAACACCTGATCGCAGCGCAGCTTCGACGGAATCCGTGCGGCGATCATGTCATGGATCAGCTGCCGCTCGTAGGGGTCAAAGCTCTTGTTGGTAATACCCATGTCCAGCGCGGCGGCGGGGTTCAGGCCCAGTCCCATCAGATCGACGGCGTCCAGCAGGCCACGCAAATCCAACGCCCGGGTGGAAATCTCGGAATTCAGGCACTTTTTGTTCAGATCAAAGAACAATCCTGCCAGCAGGCCCCTTGTCTTCCGGTTCAAATTGGGATACTGTTCACTCAGCAGCCGCTCCAGATTGTCCTGCGAGATGGTGGGCATGGCAATCACCGCAAACCGGGAGGCCAGCGCCTCGTTCATCTCCCGGGTTCCCGCGTAGCCATAGTTCATGGTGGCAAGAAAGCGGGTTTCCGGACGCAGTTCCAGAGAGCCGTAGCCGGGCACGTCCACGCTGCGGCGGAAATCCAGCACCGCATGCATCACCGCCAAAGCCTCATTTTTCGCCATGTTGATCTCGTCCAGCACCCCGAAGCCGCCCTGTGCGCCGCACTCGTACACCGGGCCGGGCCGGAAGGTCACCGCGCCGTCCTGAAAGGTATCCGTGCCTACCAAAGACGCGGCATCCGTGTTCACATGCAGGGAAATATTCCACATGGGCCGCAAAAACAGAGCCGCCAGATTCTGGGCCAGCACGTTTTTGCCTGTTGCCTTGCCGCCTGCCAGCAGCAGATTTTTCCCGCAGAGGATTGCCGTCAGGGCCTGCTCCCAGATTTCGTTTCCGTAGTAGGCATACCGGGGCGTGGGAATCCGATCCGGGTTCCCGGCGGGATGGGCGTCCAAAAAGGCCCGAATCTGCTTCAAAATCTCCGGGTTGATTCCTTCCTGCTGCAGAAAGTCCAGAATTTTCCGGCTGACTGCCTGTTTCTCTTCCATTGCTGCCGCCTCCGTGCAAAGTTGTTTTGTCTATCATACATCCCTTTTTCCCGGATTGCAACACATTAAATCGTTTTGCAGGACGGTCTGTCCTGCAAAAATGGAAGGGGCTGTCTCACTAACAAATCGTTTTGTCAAATCATACAAAGGGAAAGAAATAACTGTCATTCCGAGCCAGTGCGCACACTGGCGTGGGAATCCGTTCTCCTTAAAAATGCCAGAAATGCAAACATTTCAAAGGGATACGGATTGCCACACCAGTGACATCGGTCACTGGTTCGCAATGACAGTTCTTTCATTTGTGCAGTTTTACTTTAGTGAGACAGCCCCTTTGTCGATTAACCGCAGGTGTGGCTGCCGCAACTGTGGGAGCCGCAGCTGTGGCCCTCCCCGTGGTGGTCGTGATGGTCGCAGTGGACGTTGGGATCAAAGTCCAGTTTCCCCTCCGCCAGGGCCTGAACCGCCGCGTCGGCGCTGCCGGACACGCCGCCATAGAGCTTGATGCCCGCCTGCGCCAGGGCCATCTGGGCCCCGCCGCCGATGCCGCCGCAGATCAGGGCGTCCACCTTCAGGGCGTTCAGCACCCCTGCCAGTGCGCCATGACCGCTTCCGTTTGTATCCACAATTTCGGAGGAAAGAATCTTTCCATCCTCGATATCATAGACCTTAAACTGCTCCGTATGACCAAAATGCTGGAAAATTTCCCCGTTTTCGTAAGTTACCGCCACACGCATGGTGTTTTCTCCTTTCGGTTTTCCGTAAATTTGACTTACGTCTCGTTTGCAGCAGGCATTGTGCGCGCATTTGCCGTCCGGACCGCTGCACAGCTCGTAGTCTCCCCCGGCAATCCGCAGAGGAAGCCCTTCCACCAGCACATCCGCCAGCTTTTTTCTGGCATTCGCATAGATCTGCTGCACCGTGGTCCGGGCAACCTGCATGATTTCGCCGCAGGCCTCCTGAGAAAGCCCCTCCCTGTCGATGAGACGGATGGTCTCATACTCCTCCACGGTGAGCGTCACCGGCTCGGCGTCTTCCAGCGGATTTTCCGGAGAAAAGCGGAGGGTCTGGGGAATTTCGCAGACTCGTCTGCACTTTTTGGGTCTTGGCATTGGCGCACCTCCTGATCCTTGTCAAATACAGTATATCGCTATTTCCGACATATGTCAATAACTATAATCTACAAATCAGCGCACCGCCGTTTTCCTTCAGCCACCGGCGGCTCCGGCGGTAGTCCGGCAGGACTCTCTCCACTTCCGCCCAGAACCGGGACGAGTGATTCATTTCCTTCCGGTGGCACAGCTCATGCACCACCACATACTCCATCACATCGTCGGGGGTCAGCATCAGCAGACAGTTGAAATTCAAATTTCCCTGGGCCGAGCAGCTGCCCCACCGGGTGCGCTGGGCGCGGATGGTGATGCGTCCGTAGTCCACGCCCACCAGCGGTGCATAGCGGGCCGCAATTTCCGGCAGAACTTCCTTTGCGTGCCGGGCAAGGGTCTGCAATTCCGCTTCCGTCAGCCTGGGCTTTCTCTCCGGCAGCTTGGCAAGATGCCCTTCTATCCAGCTCCGTTTTTCTTCCAGAAACCCCTCGATGTCCCGCTTCGGCATCCGGTTAGGTGCCCGCACCACCACTTCCCCCGCCGGGGAAAGCTGAATGGAGATGGTCTTTCTGGCGCTGCGAATCAAGGTATATTCCATAGTTTCCTCGTAAAGCACAATCCCCCGGTGGGGCACACCGGGGGGAGATATCCTTACTGCTCACGGAAGGTGATTTCGCCGGTTTCCGGATCCATGGCATCCACGATTGCCAGAGATTCCAGCCGGTAGCCCAGATTCCGAATAACCTTGCCGCCAATCTGGAAGCCTTTTTCAATCACAATGCCCAGGCCCTCCACCGTAGCCCCGGCCTCCTCCGCAATGGAAATGAGGCCCTGCAGGGCACAGCCGTTGGCGAGGAAATCGTCGATAATCAGCAGGTGATCCTCGCTGCTCAGAAACTTTTTGGACACGATGATCTGATTGATGTTCTTATGGGTGAAGGATTCCACCTCAGCAATATACATTTCACCCTCAATGTTGATGGACTTGGACTTCTTGGCGAACACCATGGGCACGCCGAATTCCTTCGCCACAAAACAGGCGATGCCGATGCCGGAGGCCTCGATGGTCAGCACCTTGGTGACCTTCTTATCGGCAAACCGGCGGTGAAATTCCCGTCCGATCTCCTCCATCAGGGCAATGTCCATCTGGTGGTTCAGAAAGCTGTCAACCTTCAAGACATTCCCGGGTTTTACAATTCCGTCTTTCACGATTCTCTGCTCCAAAAAGTTCATGTGCAGCACCTCCCAAAGCTTGAAAAGTATTATAGCACACTCCTGTCAAAATGTCAGTTGTTTTCTCAAAAAAAGTCAAAAGTTCTGCATTTTCGGCAATTTACACACAGCATCCCGGATGCTATACTGTTAAAAGTAGTAGAAAGAGAGGTTACGCTATGAAAACATCCTACCGTCTGTCCGAAACAGCCTTCCAGCTGGACGGAAAAATGCCCCTGAAGCAGGCCATCCCCTTAGGCCTGCAGCACGTGCTGGCTATGTTTGTGGGCAACCTGACCCCCCTGCTCATTATCACCGGCGCCTGTGGCATTTCCGGCGGGGAATTTGCGGGGTTGCAGCTGCACCTGCTGCAAAACGCCATGCTGGTGGCCGGCATCGTCACGCTGGTTCAGCTGTTCTCCATCGGCCCCGTGGGCGGCAGGGTTCCCATCATCATGGGCACCTCCTCCGGCTTCATCGGCGTGTTCAACAGCGTTGCCGCCACCATGGGCGGCGGCGTCATCGCCTACGGCGCCATTATGGGCGCCTCCATCATCGGCGGCCTGTTTGAGGGCGTGCTGGGCCTGTTCCTCAAGCCCCTGAGAAAGTTTTTCCCGGCGGTGGTCACCGGAACCGTGGTCATGTCCATCGGCCTGAGCCTGATTTCCGTGGGCATCAACTCCTTCGGCGGCGGCAACACCGCCAAGGACTTCGGCTCCATGGAGAATCTTCTGCTGGCAGTTTTCGTGCTGGTCATGATTCTGATTTTCAAGCATGGCTTCAAGGGCTTTGCCAGCTCCTCCGCAATTCTCCTCGGCATTCTCTGCGGCTATGCGGCAGCCTTCCTCATGGGCTTTGTGCTGCCCACCACCGGCGTCACCGCCGAGGGTGTGGAATACACCAAGGCCTGGGTTCTCAACTGGAGCAAGGTTGCGGACGCGGCCTGGTTTGAAATCCCCAAGCTGCTGCCGGTGAAGCCCGTCTTTGACCTTCGGGCCATTATCCCGGTGCTCATCATGTTCGTGGTCACTGCCGTGGAGACCGTAGGCGATATCTCCGGCGTCATGGAGGGAGGCCTGAACCGGGAAGCCACCGACAAGGAGCTGTCCGGCGGCGTCATCTGTGATGGGCTGGGTTCCTCCTTCGCCGCCCTGTTCGGCGTGCTGCCCAACACCTCCTTCAGTCAGAACGTGGGCCTTGTCGCCATGACCAAGGTGGTCAACCGGATGGCCCTTGCCACCGGCGCGGTGTTCCTGATTCTGTGCGGCCTGTGCCCCAAGCTGGGCGCGCTGGTGTCCATTATGCCCCAGTCCGTGCTGGGCGGCGCGGCAGTGATGATGTTCTCCTCCATCGTCATCAGCGGCATCCAGCTGATCACCAAGGAGCCGCTGACGGCCCGGAACCTGTCCATCGTGTCTGTGGCACTGGGCGTGGGCTACGGCATGGGCGCCAACAGCGGGATTCTGGCCCAGGCACCGGAAGCGGTGCGGCTGATCTTCGGCGGCTCCGGCATCGTGCCCGCCGCCATGGTGGCGATTCTTTTGAACATTCTGCTGCCCAGAGAAAAAGCAGAACCGTAATTCTACCGTTCTGCCAATTCCTTTAGCGTTTCCCGTGTATCCACATCCATCAGTTCCAGCTTATCCCGGACGGGTTGCAGCCGCACCCGTTCGGGATATTTTTTCGCCAAAAATGCGCCGCCCTTGCCCTCCGGCAGGGTCCGCAGTTCGTCAAATGCCCACTTTGGGAACAGAATCGGCGCGCCGGCCCGGTCTTCAAAGGCCGTGCGCCAGATGAAATCGGGTTCCCGCTGCCATGCGTTCACCAGGGCTCCCACGGTCTCCCGCTTTAGAAGGGGCTGGTCGCCGGGGCAGAACAGGCAGCCGTCCACATCCCCCACTGCTTCCAGTCCAAGGCGGACTGTGTCGTTCCGGTTCGGCAAGTCATGAAGAACCACCTCCACACCCTGTTCCCGGCAAAATGCGGCAACGTCGGCGTGCCGGGTCACCACCACAAGGCGGGAAAACAGCCCCTCCGTCGCCGCCAGAATCCCGGCAATCATGGGCTGTCCCCGAAAGGACGCCATCAGCTTGTTGCCGCCGAACCGCTTTCCCATGCCCGATGCCATGATGACGCAGCCCACCTGCTTTCCCGGGAAATACTGGGCGTAGAGCTGCCGGTTGGCCTGCACGCAGGCGTCCCGATAGGCTTCGTATTTGCGCAGAAAGGCCAGGCCCTCCGGGGTCAGGGTACTGCCGCCGCCGTCCTTTCCTCCGGCGGTGCGCTGGGTCAGCGGAAAGCCAAGGGTTCCTTCCGCCTGTTTGATGAGCTTCAATGCCTTACTGTAGGCCATCTCCATGGAAGCGGCGGCGCAGCGCAGGGAGCCGGTCTCCTCCACCAGACACAGCAGGCGCCAGGGGCCTTCGCCAAAGAATTTTTCCCCGTTATCGTCAATAATCTGGATTTTGGTCACTGGTTTCATTCTGTTCCCTTTTTCATACTTATCGGCTAAAGCAGAATTTAGCGAAATAGTATGTCATTGCGAGGAGGGCGAAGCCCGACGTGGCAATCCGTTCCCCTTCTCACGTTCCGAATACATACCTGCTACGAAAAGAAGTACGGATTGCCACGCCAGTGTGTGCACTGGCTCGCAATGACATGTTTTCTTAGTCAGCTATAGAACAATTTATCAGCGCAAGCAGTTCCTTTTTCTGTTCTTCCGTCCCCCCGGCTGGATATACAGAGATTCTCCTGTGCTTTTTCTGCAAAGGGCGCAAATAACCCTCCCGCACCAGTCTGGCGATGTGTGCCAACGTTATTATGGTATCATCGTCAGCACCAAGGCAGGCCTTCACCAACTCCGGTCGGTGGGACACCTCCCCCAAGGGCTTCCCCAAAGCCCGCAAGCCGCAGACCACCACGATTTCCTCCGCATTCTCCGGGAGCACCGGTTCCGTGGCATTGGGGAATTTGATGGGCTTGCGGCCTGAGCCGTCGGCCTCCACCAGCACCACATCCGCGTGGGCGCAGACCTTTGCATAGGTTTCCGGCGAGAGGGAACGGATTTTCTCCCCCTCCGGAACCCCCGCCATCACATAGCCCCGCCGGTTCAGTTCCCCAAGGATGGTGTCGGGGTCGTCGGACAGCACCGTGTCCGGCTCGATGAACATATGGGTGGAGGTGGTGACAAACACCGTTTTTCCCTCGGCCCGGAAAGCCGCCGCCTGTTCATGAATCAGAGTGGTCTTCCCCCCGGCGCCCACAAAAGCACGAATCATAGCCTGCTCCCCAAATACAGAATCGCTTCCAGCACCCCGCCGGCAATGCACCGGGCTTTGTCGGAAATGGTAAAGCAGTTGTCAAATTCTTCGATTCTCGGGTCGATATCCGCGATTTTGAAGCCCTGCGTTACCGGGTAGCCGTCCCGAATCAGGCCCCGGAGCAGGCCGGATATGGCGGCAGTCACCGGGATTTCTCCATTTATTGTCTCCACCAGGGCGATGGTCTGGCCCCTTTCCACGGTGTCGGTGATTTTGGATACATTCCGCAGAATCCCCGCCGCCGGGCTGTGGATGACCCGCTCCTTGCCGAAGCCTGCGATGATGCCGGGGATGCCGGTGTTGGGGGCGGCGGAGCCGGAATAGAGCACCTTTCCCAGATTGTGGCCCCGTTTTGTCTCCACCACCGCGTCCACGTCCGTCCCCGCCGTGAAGCCCGGGCCTAAGCCTACCGTGATGGGGGCCATGCCCCGATGGGTGCCCAGATTTTTCTTGGCGAGAATGGCATCCACCACCGCCAAAGGCCGAAACCGGGCAATGCTCTCCCCTGCCGGGTCAATCAGCATGGCGATCTTTCCGGCTTTCAGCAGTGATTCCGCTTCTTCCCCGGTTCCGGCAAGGGTACAGCTCACCCCTTCCACGGTCTGCGCCCCCTGATACACCGCTTCCGAAAAGGCCACGTTCCGGCGGATTGCGGAAGGGTTCTTCGTTTCCAGCACCAGCACAGGAAAGCCGCACCGGTGAAGCTTGTAAATCGTGCCGGTAGCAAGGTCGCCGCCGCCCCGGACGATGATGAGATTTTCCGTTATTCCAGACATAGAAAGGCGTCTTCCTTTTCCGTAACATAGCCCACAATGGCCGCTTGCGGAATGTGATCCCGCAGTTTCCGCAGACAGTCCTCCGCGTCCTTTTCCGGCAGGGCAAACAGCAGGCCGCCGCTGGTCTGGGGGTCGTAGAGAATGTCCTGCATGGCAAGGCTGACTTCCCGGCGCAGCTTCACCCCCGGCCCGGCGTACTGCCGGTTCCGGTAGGCCCCCGCCGGCACCAGCCCCATGGAAGCAAACTCCAGCGCATCAGCGTGATAGGGTACGGTATCCACCGTAATGTGCAGCGTGCAGCCGCTTCCCTGGGCCATTTCATAGCCGTGGCCCAGCAGGGAAAAGCCAGTAATGTCGGTGCAGCTGTGGACAGGGTAGTTTACCATAACATCTCTGGCAGTCTTGTTCAGCGTCGCCATTTGGGCATAAATTCGGTTCAGGACGGAAGCATCCACCATGTCCGCTTTCGCCGCCGTGGTGAGGATGCCGATGCCCAGAGGTTTGGTCAGAATCAGCACGTCTCCGGGCTGGGCGTTACTGTTGGTCAGCACCTTTTTCGGGTGCACAAAGCCGGACACTGCCAGACCGTAAATCGGTTCCGCCCCGCGAATGGTGTGGCCCCCTGTGATGATGGCCCCGGCCTCGTAGGCAGCGTCATAACCGCCCCGGAGAATTTCCCGGATGGCCTCCTCGGGCATCCCTTCCGCGGCGCAGAGGATGTTCAGCGCCAGCCTGGGCTCGCCGCCCATGGCGTAGACATCGCTCATGGCGTTGACGGCGGCAATTCTGCCGTAGAGGAAGGGGTCGTCCACGATGGGCGGGAAAAAGTCGGTGGTCTGAATCAGGGCGGTGTTCTCGTCCAGCACGTAGACGCTGGCGTCATCGCTCTTGTCATAGCCCACGATGAGACGGGGGTCTGCGTGGGTCTGAAAGCCCTCCAGCATTTTGGCAAGGGTGCCCGCCCCCAGCTTCGCCCCGCAGCCGGCGCAGTTTGCCAGCTTTGTCAGCTTCACTTCCGTCTCCATATCAGGGCCTTACGATGATCTGGGCGGACTCCATCCGCTCCACAATATCGTACATATTGGTGACGCCGCCAACCATCAGCTTCTCCTTCAGGCCGTAGAAGTCCAGACAGGTGCCGCAGGTGAGAATGGTGACGCCCTCGGATTCCAGCAGCTTCAGGTCTTCCAGCGTGTCCGCGCCCTCGGTTGTGAGGTACGCCCCGGTATTGTAGCACAGGATCGTCTCCGGCAGCACGTCCTGCTTGGTCAGGGCGAACACAAAGGCCTTCATCAGGGCCTTGCCCAGCTTTTCCTCGCCGGTGCCCATGGTGTTGGCGGACAGCACCACCAGCATTCCCTTCTTCCGGGCATCCACAGCGCAGGCGGTTTCCGGCCCTACCTTGGCATCCCCGCCGATGTGCATGGTGACGGTAAATTCCGTGTCGCCTTGCTTTTCGCTGACGGCGGCAAAGCCCATGTGCTGTGCAAACCGCTGCAAATTCTGAACGGCAATTTCATTGTCCACCCGGACAATCAGCGTATCGCCGGGGTGCAGGCTTTCGGCGGCCTTCTTGGCGTTGACAACGGGCAGCGGGCAGGCCATGCCCCGGGCATCTACCATTTTTTCCATATTTCTTCCTCCTGTGCGATTTCCCGCAGCGCGGCAATCGCGGTATTGATTTGCTCCATCGTGTTGTAATGGGAAAAGCTGAACCGGACGGCGCCCCGCTGACCTGTCCCCAGCGCGTCGTGGAGCAGGGGCGCGCAGTGGGCGCCGGGACGGGTGGCGATGCCAAATGTCGAGAACAGAGCGTCACTGACCTGGGCGGAATCGTAATCCCGGACATTCAGGCTCACAATGGGGCAGCGCTCCCGGGCGGAAAAGTCACCGTAGACGGTGATGCCGGGGATTTTTTTCACGCCCTCATAGAATGCCCACGTGAAATCCAGTTCTTTCTGGCGGAGGGTGCCGATTCCCCTTTCCAGCAGATATCGCACCCCGGCATTCAATCCGGCCAGGCCGTGGGCGTTCAGGGTTCCCGCTTCCAGTGCCGTGGGCATCTGAGATGGGTGGGTTTTGCTGTGGGACTGGACGCCGCTGCCGCCGGTGAGCAGGGGGCGAACTGTGACACCCTCCCGGACATACAGCCCGCCCGTACCCTGGGGGCCAAGCAGACCCTTGTGGCCGGTAAAGCAGAGAATGTCGATGTTCATTTTTTCCACATCAATGGGGATGATCCCCGCCGTCTGAGAAGCGTCCACCACCAGCAGTAAACCGTGAGCCTTGGCGATTGCCCCGATTTTTCCGACATTCACCAGATTTCCCGTGAGATTGGAGCCGTGGGTGCAGACAATGGCCCGGGTGTTGCTCCGGATGGCAGCTTCAAAGGCTTCATACGCGACCCTCCCCCGCTTGTCGGCGGGCAGAATGGTCAGTTCCACGCCCTGTTCCTCCAATTCGTACAGGGGCCGCAGGACGGAATTGTGCTCCATGGCGGTGGTGATGACGTGGTCGCCGGGGTTCAGAATTCCCTTGATGGCAATGTTCAGGGCCTGCGTTGCATTGGCAGTGAAGGCGATTCGCGCCGGATTTTCGGCGTGGAACAGTTGGGCAAGGGCGCAGCGGGCTTCGTAAACTGCCCGGGACGCCGCCATGGCCGGTTCGTGGACACCCCGTCCGGGGTTTCCAAAGGTGGTCATGGCCTGCATGACGGCATCCTTCACCGCTTCGGGTTTTTGCAGCGTAGTCGCCGCGTTGTCAAAATAAATCATCGTATCCTCACACCATCAGGCGGTACACGCCCTGAACGGGAACCCCGGCGGTGTTCAGGGCATGGGTCAGGGCTTCCGCCAGCTCCGGCTCCGCGCACCAGGCCAGCCCGCAGTCCGCCGTGATTTCCCCCGGCACCGGAATCATCCGCCCGCCAAGGCCGGCGGCTTTGCACAGGGCTTCCATCGCCATGGCGTCGGTGGTGGTGTGGAAGGTGAACACCACCCGCTTCTGTTTTTGAATCATAAATTCACCATCGTTGTAGTTTGAAAAGTATAACGGTATTATAACAAACCCGCTTCCCAAAATCAACAGATACTGCTATAATGTAGCCGTAAGCCTATGCAAACCAACCGAAAAGGAGCATTTTCGATGATTACCATACAGAAATATGTCCGGGCCCAGAGTCTGGAGGAGGCCTGGCAGCTGAACCAGAGCAAACGAAACCGCATTGTAGGCGGAATGCTGTGGCTGCGGCTGGGCCGGGGCAGTATCGGCACAGCCATCGACCTGTGTGATTTAGGGCTGAATACCATTGAAGAGACGGAAGACGCCTTTTCCATCGGCGCCATGACCACTCTGCGGCAGTTAGAGCAGCACGAGGGGCTGAATGCCTACACAAACCACGCCATCAGGAACGCTGTCAAGGACATCGTGGGCGTTCAGTTCCGGAACATGGCCACCATCGGCGGCAGTCTCTGGGGCCGGTTCGGCTTTTCCGATGTGCTCACCGTGTTTCTCGCCATGGATAGCTATGTGGAGCTGTACAAGGGCGGCATCGTGCCGCTGGAACAGTTCGCTTCCATGAAGAAGGACAATGACATTCTGGTGCGGCTCATTGTGAAGAAAACCCCCGGAAAAGTCGTTTACACCGCCATGCGCAACCAGCGCACGGACTTCCCGGTGCTGACCTGTGCCCTGTCGAATATTGGTGGGGAAACCAAAGCCGTTATCGGCGCCCGGCCCGCCAAGGCCATGGTCATCCGGGATGAGAAGGGCCTGCTGCCCAACGGCAAGGCTTTTGCCGGATTCGTGGCGGAAATGGCACCCACGGACAGCAACATCCGCGGCAGCGCCGCCTACCGCACCCATCTGATTCGGGTGCTTGTGGAGCGGGCCGCGAAGGAACTGGGAGGAATGTAAATGGATATCAAGCTGAAACTCAACGGAAAAGCCATTTCCGCCCAGATTGACGCGGATACAATCCTTCTGGATTTTCTGCGGGATCACGGCTGCTACAGCGTCAAGCGGGGCTGCGACACCTCCAACTGCGGCCTGTGCACCGTGCTGATGGACGGTACGCCCATTCTGTCCTGCTCTATGCTGGCGGCCCGGGCCGACGGCCACAGCATCCAGACGCTGGAAGGGTTACAGGAGGAAGCCGCCGACTTTGTGGGCTTCATCGCCGATCAGGGCGCTGACCAGTGCGGCTTCTGCAACCCCGGCTTCGTGATGAATACCATCGCCCTGCTACGGGAAAACCCCGACCCCACGGATGACGAGATTCGTGCATTTTTAGCCGGAAACCTGTGCCGCTGCTCCGGCTATGACGGGCAGCTCCGGGGCATCCGCAGCTACTTAAACAGCCGCAAGGGCTAAGGAGGACGCCATGGAACAAAGAGAATATAAAGTCGTTGGCAAGTCCTTCCGCAAAAAGGATTCCATGCAGCTTCTGCTGGGAAAGCCCGTATACATGGACGATGTGACGCCCGATGCGCTGGTGGTGAAGATTCTGCGCAGTCCCCACCCCAACGCCATCGTTCAGGAAATCAACACCAAAGCCGCCCGGCTGGTGCCCGGGGTGGTAGATATTTATACATGGGAGGATGTTCCCAAGACCCGGTTCGCCATCGCCGGTCAGACCTACCCGGAGCCTTCTCCCTATGACCGGCTGATCCTCGACCGCCATGTGCGCTTTGCCGGTGACGCGGTGGCCATCATTGCCGCCGAGACCGAGAAGGCCGCTCTCAAGGCCATGAAGCTGATCAAGGTCAAATACCAGGTGCTGGAAGCGGTTCTCGACTACCGCACCGCTCTGGACAACCCCATTCTGGTGCATCCCGAGGATGACTGGGAGCCGCCCTGTGAGGTCGGCGGCACCAACAGGCGGAACCTGGTTGCCAGCGGCGTGGACGCTGACGGTGATGTGGAGGGCGTGCTGGCAAGCTGCGACATCGTCCTTGAGCGCACCTTCCACACCAAGGCCTTCAATCAGGCCATGATGGAGCCCTTCGGGTGCTTTACCCAGTTGGATCGCTACGGGCGGCTCCATGTGGTGTCCTCCACCCAGATCGTGTTCCACACCCGCCGGATCCTGTCCCGGGCGCTGGGCATTCCCAAGAGCCGCATCCGGGTGGAAAAGCCCCGCATCGGCGGCGGCTTCGGCGCAAAGCAGACAGCGGTGTGCGACGTCTACCCCGCCTTCGTCACCATGAAGACCGGGCGGCCCGCGAAACTGATCTACACCCGGGAGGAATCCCAGATTGCCGGCTCCCCCCGGCACGAAATGGAAGTCAGGGTGCGGCTGGGCGCAAACAGGGACGGAAAAATCCGGGTTCTCGACCTGTACACTCTGTCCAATTCCGGCGCTTACGGCGAGCACGGCCCCACCACCGTGGGCCTGTCGGGCCACAAATCCATCCCCCTGTACACAGGCTCTTTGGAAGCCTACCGCTTTGGGTATGATGTAGTTTACACCAATTTGCAGGCGGCAGGCGCCTACCGGGGCTACGGCGCTACCCAGGGCATCTTCGCCGTGGAATCCGTGGTCAACGAGCTGGCGGAGGCCTTGGGTATTGACCCGACCCTGATTCGTGATAAGAACATGGTGAGGCAGGGCATGGTCATGCCCGCCTACTACGGCGAAACCGCCAACGCCTGCGCCCTCGATCGCTGCATGGCCCACTGCAAGGAAATGTTCGGCTGGGAGGAAAAGTACCCCGTCCGGGATATGGGGAACGGCAAGGTTCGGGCCGCCGGCGTGGCCATGGCCATGCAGGGAAGCTGCATTTCCAACGTAGACGTTGGCTCCGCCACCGTGAAGCTCAGCGAGGACGGCACCTACAACCTGATCATCGGCGCGGCGGACATGGGCACCGGCTGCGATACGATCTTAGCCCAGATGGTGGCGGAAATGATGGATTGCAGCTTCGACGATGTGGCGGTCTTCGGCGCGGACACCGACGCCTCCCCCTACGATTCCGGCTCCTACGCCTCCTCCACCACCTACATCACCGGCAAGGCCGTGGAAAAGGCCTGCACCGAGCTGAAAACCAGAATCTGCGCCATCGGCGCGGAGCTGCTGGGCTGCGAACCGGAAGCTGTGGTGATGGAAAGCGGCGCAGTTCGCAGAATTGACACCGACCAGACGGTTTCTCTGACCGACATCGCCTATAAGGCCCAGGTGAACAACACCATCCCAGCGGAGGCCACCGCCACCCACTCCTCCCCCGTGTCTCCCCCGCCCTACATGGTGGGCATGGTGGAAATCGAGCTGGACAAGCTTACCGGCCTTGTGACCATTCTGGACTACATGGCAGTGGTGGACTGCGGCATTCCCATCAACCCGGCGCTGGCCCGGATTCAGACCGAGGGCGGCATCGTGCAGGGCATCGGGCACACCCTGATGGAAAACGTGACCTACGACAGCCACGGAAAGCCCGCCGAACGTTCCTTCATGCAGTACAAGCTGCCCACCCGGCTGGATATGGGAACGCTCCGGGTGGAATTTGAGCACAGCTATGAGCCTACCGGCCCCTTCGGCGCCAAATCCATCGGTGAAATCGTCATCAACACCCCCGCCCCCGCCATTGCCCACGCCATCGCCCGGGCCACCGGCGTCTGGCACCAGGAGCTGCCCATCACCCCGGAGAAGGTAGCCATGTCTGTGGCAGAGCGGGCGATGGGTTAAAATATCAGCTCCTTGTGTGAATTTGTCAGATTCTATTGATTCCGTCGCATTTTCGTGCTAAACTAAGGACAGAATCAAAAAGCAAGGAGGTAATTTATATGGCAATTTGGGATGATATCGCAAAAAAAGCCGCCGCTTTGAGTGACAAAGCCGTGAAGCAGGCCCGTGACCTGTCCGAGGTGGCGAAGCTGAAGCTGCAAATCGCTGAGGCGGAGAAGGCTGTAGAGGACAGCTATACCCAGTTGGGCCGGCTCTACGCCGCCGCCCACCGGTCGGATTACGAGGAGGGCTTCGCCAGTGTCATGGCCGCCGTCACCAACGCTGAGCAGACCGTCAAGACCCTGCACCAGCAGCTGCAGGACGCCAAGGGCGTGACCGTCTGCGAAAAGTGCGGCGCGGAAGTGGCAAAGGACGCCGCCTTCTGCAGCGCCTGCGGCGCGGAGATTCCGAAGCCCGCACCGGTGGAAGCCGAGGTCGTCACCGAGGAAGCCCCTGCGGAGGAAACTCCCGCTGAGGAAGCCCCTGCGGAGGAACCGGAAGCACCTGCCGCGGAAGTCACGGATTCTGCTGAATAATGGCGCAAAAAGGCACGCCCGAGGGCGTGCCTTTCTTATGTTGGAATAATTCGGAACAAAGACGTGTGGGAGTAAATGATGGGCTGGGAGGCATGGAAAAACACGATGCCGTCCACCGGCGACACCACATCCTCGATCACCGTACCCAAATAGGGGTCCATGATCTGGGCCAGCAGCTCCCCCTGTTTCACTCTGGCATTGACCTCGGCCTTGCGCAGGAAGAACCCGGCGGCGTTGGTTTTCAAATTGACCAGGTCGTTGCCCTCAATCAGCTGGGACATATAGCCGCCGTGGCAGGTATAGTTCAGGATGCCGTTTTTTCCAAGGAACCGCAGTACCGCCTCGATCACCACCAGCGCGCTGGTGGGTTCAATCCGGTCGGTGGCGTCGGTGTAGAGGGAGAAGGCCTTGGTGTCCCAGATCTGCCAGTTGTAATTCAGCGTGGTGGTGTCGTAGGGCCGGGCGTCCCGGCGGTACACATAGGGCAGGCCAAAGTCCTTCGCCTTCTCCACATCCTCAAAGCCGGTCTTCATCATCCGCACATGGGGGGCAAAGCAGCCCTGCATATAGTAGCTGGTGAAGTGAATGCCGAAACGGTAGTCGTTGATGTGCTCGAACACCCCGGCGGCAATGCGCTGGGTGGTCTCACCCAAATTGTAGCCCGGGAACATCCGGTTGATGTCGGTGTTGTCCGCCGGCCAGAACCGCTTGCCGATGTTCATGGAGTGGCTGTTCACCGTAGGAATCACCAGAATGGACTTGCCGGGGCAGAGCTTTCCCTTCTCCTCCAGCCGGGTAAAAATCCGGATCAGCTGGGAGCAGAGGTAGACCTGCTGTACCTCGTTGCCCCGGGTGGCGCCCACAATGCACATGGATTTTTCGCCCTCGCCGAAGGAAAAGCCCTTGACCTGCATTGGCTCCCGGTAGACGGAACCAAGCTCAAAAATCACCTGTTCTTTCAAGCGGGCCGCCTCCTTACGCCAAAATTCTCGCAATCAGCGAGCCTTCGGACACGATGGGGTATTCCCGCAGGGTGAACACGATGCCGTCGGCGGGAGAAAGAATCCGCTCCGCCACCTCGCCGGTGAGGGGGTTCAGAATATCGCCGATGTGCTCCCCTTTTTTCACGTCCTTCCAGTGCTCCACCGCCGGGACAAAGACTCCGGAGGAACCGGCGTTGATGAAGGACACCTCGCCGTCCTCGGAGATGATCGGCTCCTTGGGGGTGATGGCTTCCCCCGTCCAGATGCCCATGTCCTTCATCAGGGCGAAAATGCCGTCCACCAGCTGGTTTCCATAGTCTTTGGTAATCCGCATACCCACGCCCATCTCCACCACCAGCGTGGGAGTGCCGATGCTGTTGAGAGAATAGGCCAGCGTGGATTCCAGCACCGTCGCCGCAGCGTGGACCCAGATGAAGTCCACGTTCAGCTTTTTCGCGTAGGGCACCAGCACGTCCCTTGACAGGGTGTTGATGCGCACCTGCGGGATTTCCTTCAGGAAAATGTTGCTGGCGTGGATGTCGATGACCATGTCGCTGCCTTGCAGATCGTCCACAATCCGGGCCGCGATATATTCCGGCATGGAGCCGTTCTCCGCGCCGGGAAAAATCCGGTTCATGTCCAGATCAAAGGCAGGAATGCCCCGGGTGATGGAGTCGATGCCCAGCGGGTTCAGGGCGGGGTACACGTCCACAATGCCCGTCAGGCATTCCGGCGTTTCCCGAATGCGCCGCTGCAATTCGTAGCACACATACTGCCCCTCCAGCTCGTCGCCGTGGGTGCCGGTGACAATGCTGATGCGCTTTTCTCCGCCGAGCAACCCTTTTTCTGGGGTCAGGCGGTTCTTTTTGATATGCAAAGTTTCGTCCACGGGATAGCCCACGGACACCACTGTTTCAATCATAGTTACTCCTCATTCTTTTCTACGGTCACCTGTTCCCGCTGCACCTGAGCCGCCAGGCCGTAGAAGGTTCCGCGAATCACGGCGCAGTCGGCAGAGTCCCGCCCGCAGCTGGCCCGGATATAGCCGTCGTCCACCAGCAAATCGTTGGTGGGGTCAAAGCCGTACCAGTACCCGCCGCACTGGGCCTCCACCCAGGCATGGGAAGCGCCCTCCCCCAGCAGCATCCCCGCCACATACCGGGCCGGGATGCCCTCCATGCGTAATAGTGACAGCATGACGTGGGCATAGTCCTGACACACGCCCTCCCGCCGGGAAAAAGCCGTCTCTCCGCTCTCGTGGGCGGCGGTGGTGCCGGGAAGATAGCAGAACGCCTCATGCACCGCCTTGCGGATGGTCAGAGCACGGTCATAGGCGCTTCCTTTCAGGGAAAGGGAATCGTGGAAGGCCCGGATAGAGGGCCCCGGCTGGGTCAGGCCGGACTGCACACGAAAAACGGCGCTTTCCAAGGGAGCTTCGCTGTATTCTTCATAAATTGCCAAGCCGGTTTTGACCTGACCGGAAATCCGTATGGTGAAATCCGTATGGGGCTGCTCAATGCACCCGTAAATCCGTCGGGAGCCAAACTGCCCCAGCGTCTGCCGGACATTCTCACAGCCGGAGACAGAAATGTTCAACGTCATGACCTGCTGGCGGGCTGTGTCCGCCGGCAGGAAGGAAAAGGCAAAGTTATGCCGCCGAACCGGTGCGCTGTAGCTTGCCGTCAGTTCATATTGGAAGGAAAGAGTCTGAATGCTATCCCTCTTTTCTTACTCGGTGATCAGGTTTCTGATCAGGCTGCGGACGGTGTTGTAGCAGACCTCGTCCTCAAAGAGCATATTGTCGATGGTGTACAGCACACTGTCGTCGTAGTGCATATGGGATTTGCGCAGAAACTGCTTCATCCGGGCGTACTCCCGGCGGATGTCCGCTGCCGGGCGGTCAAGGCTCAGGTACAGATCCAACCGCTCGATGCCCTTGCCCAGTTTAATGATGTTGCGGGTCTGCTCGTCGTAAATCAGGTCGTTGACGCAGCCCCAGAAGGCAAGAATATGGTCAATCACCAGCAGAAGGTCGGCAAGATAGGTATCCTCCCGCCGGGCGGTTTTCATATCGTCGATGGCAAGCTGGATGTAGGCCATGGTCTCCGTGCCGATGTAGTCCCGCATGACGATGGCATTGTCATAGGCCCGGTAGAGATTGCTGAAAATGGAGTTGGGGTCGTCGGTATCAAAGGGATACCGGGTCCAGAAGGTCTCCCGGGAGCCGTAAATGTCCGGAATGCCGATTTTTTCGCAGAAAATGGCGTAGTAGCCCGGGTCCCGGTCGATCATCCGGTCTGTGGCCTCGATGTAATATTTCAGGGTGGTGTGCACCCGTTCGGTGTATCTGCCCAGCCAGAGCAGATTGTTGCTCTTTTCTACCGTGATAATACCCATGTGTCCTTAAAACCTCCGCCCTGAGAAGAATTGACGATAAACGAATTGGGGTTCCGGGAGAACCGGGTCAGGCCGCTGGGCCAGACCTGTGTCTCGCTGCCGGTGAGCACGAAGGCCCGCAGGTCGGCCTTTCTGGGCACCCTGCCGCCGACTTCATCCAGGATATCCAGATCGTAGAAGTCGATGACCTCCTGTGCGATAAAGCGGCGAGGCTCGTTTTTCAGCAGGGTGATAAAGTCTGCTTTTTGCTCCTTTGTCAGGCTGCTGCCGAAGACCACCCCGTAGCCGCCGGCTTCCGCCACGTCCTTGATGACCAGTTTGTCGAAATTGTCCAGCGTATACTTCATATCCTGCTCATAGTACGGCAGGTAGGTGGGGGCATTTTGCAGGATGGCGTCCTCACCCAGATAGTAGCGAATCATCTTCGGCACAAAATAGTAGATACCCTTGTCGTCCGCCACGCCGTTGCCCGGGGCATTCAGCAGTGCCACGTTGCCCTTCTTATAGGCCTCGAAGACGTGGGGAATGCCGATGACGGAATCCTCGTAGAAGGTCATGGGGTCCAGGTATTCGTCGGAGATTCGGCGGTACACCGCGCCCACCCGGCGCATTCTGCCCTCATAATCCACATAGTAGAGGTTGTCGTTTTCACAGACCAAGTCGCTGCCGGTGGTCAGCACCGCCCCGGTGCGCTCGGCGAGATAGGAATGCTCGAAAAACGCCGCGTTGTACCTGCCCGGGGACAGAATCACGTTGATGCCGCCGGTGTTCACGTTGTCCATAACGGACTTCAGCATCTGGGCATAGTTCCGGTTGTCGATAACACTGTTGTGCAGGAACGCCGCCGGGGCGCTCTTGCGCTGGAACTCCCGGGCGATCATGGGGTAGGACGCGCCGGAGGGCACCCGAAGGTTGTCCTCCAGAATGTACCAGCTGTCATTTTTCGACTGTACCAGATCGATGCCGGAGATGTGGCTGTAAATGCCCTTGGGGGGCGTCACGCCGTCGCAGGGCGGAAGATATCCCTTGGCGGAAAAGACAAATTCCTCGGGAATGACGCCGTCCCTCAGAATCTGCTTTTTTCCGTAAATATCCCGCAGAAAGCAGTTCAGGGCGTCCACCCGCTGCTTCAGGCCCTTTTCGAGATAGGCAAATTCCTCATGACCGATGACCCGGGGGATGGGGTCAAAGGGGAACAGCTGCTCCTTGAATTCGCCGTTTTTGTAGATGCCGAACTTGACACCATAGCGGGCAAGCAGCTTGTTAATGGTTTCGCTGTGCTGAATGAGTCCATCCATAGGCTTCTCCCTCCAAAGATAAACGAAAAAGGCGCTTTTTCCCTGTTCGGAAAAAGCGCCTTTACTTTTCACACGGCTATTTTATCACCGGAGGAAAAGGTTGTCAACTGTCGGGGCAGCGGACAAAATGCCGAAAAATGGCCATTATCCTCCGGAAAATGAATGGAAAATGCCAATTTTTCTTCCCCGCCCCGGCTTCTGTCAGCGCATCCACAGGAAGTCCATAAAGCCGGGAACCTGCTTTTCCCAGTCGGCCTCACAGTGTCCGCCTCCGGCCTGACAGTATGCCCAGGCCGCGCCGCCCTGCTCCGCCACCCGGTGGGCGATGGTATGATTCCACTGATAGGAGTCGCTGCGGGGGTCTTCCCGGTCGGGATCGTGCTGTCCCCAGGCCTCCCGGGAGCCCCAGGACAGATACACCCGGGTGTCCGGGTCGATTCCGGTGGAGAATACGTCCGCCAGCGTTGCCTCCGGGCAGAAGCCGATGGCGCTGGACACGCAGGCTGCCTTGGAAAAGACCTGATTGTAGTGAATGACCCCACGGATGGACATGAGACCGCCCATGCTGGAGCCTGCGATGCCGGTGCACTGCCGATGGGGGTAAGTGCGGTATTCCCGGTCGATCACGGGCTTGACCTGGTTGACAATCCAGTCAAGGGTTTCGTTGCCCTTGACTGCCAGGGGGCCGAAGGCTGTGGTGGTAGCGGGATAGGGCAGGTATTCCTCCAGCCGCTCATTGCCCACATGGCTGCACTCCATGCCCACCACGATCATTTCCTTCTCCCAGCTGTCCAGAAAGGTTTTCAGGCCCCAGCTTTTGCCATAAGTAGCGTCGCTGTCAAAGTACAGATTGTGCCCATCGAAAAAGTACATCACCGGGTAGCGCTCGTCGGACTGATCGTAGGTATCCGGCAGGTAAATATGCAGGGGCCGGTTGGAGCCGTAATAGGGAAAGTCGCGTCTAATAACCATATGCTGTTCTCCTCTTGCTTGAATCATGGAAAATAGATACACAAATTGTAATTTGCGGGGATGCCCCCGCGGGCAATGCGTGCACGGCTGGTCTGTAATCGTTACTTCCCTGACCCGCTCGGTATCGTTACCCGGTACCGTAGGGCGGGGTCATGACCCCGCCGACCCGGTTTCGATGATATGTAGCCTATGATGAATGGTATTTGGTAGGTTTTCCGCCGCACGTTTTCCGTTGGACGAAAGCACTATCCACGTCCAACGTGATCGGCGGAGTCATGACTCCGCCCTACGCATTGGCCCGCCAAATTCCAATTTGCCGGGCAGCGTTATTATAGCATGATACCCGCAGTTTGCAAGGTGTATAACAGCCCCTGAGACCCTTCGGCCTCAGGGGCAGCTGTTACAGGTTCGTATAACCCATCAGGTACTCGTCCACCACGGCGGCAGTATCTCTGCCCTCCCGCAGGGCCCAGACCACGAGGCTCTGGCCCCGGCGCATATCGCCGCAGGCGAAGACGCCGGGCTGGCTGGTGGCGTATTTGGTATCCGCCACGGTGCCCCGGGGGGTCATGTCCACGCCGAAGGCTTCCGACACATAGGATTCGCAGCCGGTGAAGCCGGCGGCAATCAGCACCAGATCGCACTCGACGGCAAATTCCTCGCCGGTGGGCACCATCATGCGCCGTCCGTCCACTACCTGACTTTCCAGCTTGGCAATCAGTGCGCCGCAGACCTGACCGGATTCGTTCTTATAGAACTCCTTGACAGTGGTCTTGTACAGACGAGGATCAGAGCCAAACTTGGCAATGGCCTCCTGCTGACCGTAGTCGGTTTTCAGCACCCGGGGCCACTCGGGCCAATCGTTGCCGGGGGCGCGGCTGACGGGGGGACAGGGCATCATTTCCAGCTGGGTGACCCCGGTGCAGCCCTGCCGGATGGCGGTGCCCACGCAGTCGTTGCCGGTGTCGCCGCCGCCGATGACCAGCACCTTTTTGCCCTCGGCGGTGATGGTCTTTCCGTCGGCAAAGTTTGAATCCATCAGACTCTTGGTGACGCTGCTCAGGTAATCCACGGCGAAGTGGATGCCTGCGGCGTCCCGCCCCGGTGCACCGATGTCCCGGGGCTGCTTGGCCCCGCAGCACAGCACCACGGCGTCATACTGCTGCTTTAATTCCTCGGCGGTAATGTCCCGGCCCACGTCTGTGCTGGTGACAAAGTCGATGCCCTCTTCCTTGAGGATATCCACCCGGCGGTCGATGACCCACTTTTCCAGCTTCATGTTGGGGATGCCGTACATGAGCAGGCCTCCCACCCGGTCGCTGCGCTCGTACATGGTCACCTTGTGGCCCCGCTTGTTGAGCAGATCGGCAACGGACAGGCCGGAAGGGCCGGTGCCCACCACCGCCACCCGCTTGCCGGTGCGGGATGGTGGCGGCACTGCGTGAATGGTTCCGCTTTCGTAGCCGTACTCCACCACGGCCCTCTCGTTTTCCTTGACGGTGACGGGGTTTCCCGTGGTCATGCCGCAGGTGCAGGCAGCCTCGCACAGAGCGGGGCACACCCGGCTGGTGAATTCGGGATAGCGGTTGGTGGCAATGAGCCGCTTCACCGCCAGATCCCACTGGCCCCGGTAAACAAGGTCGTTCCACTCGGGGATCAGGTTATTCAGGGGGCATCCGCTGAACATGCCCCCAATCAGCATGCCGCTCTGGCAGAAGGGCACGCCGCAGTCCATGCACCGTGCGCCCTGGGCCTGCTGCTCGTCGGCGTGCAGGGGGATGTGAAATTCGTTAAAGTTCTTGGTGCGTTCCTCCGGGGGCAGCTCAAGGCTGACCTGCCGGTTAATTTCCATAAATCCTGTAGGCTTTCCCATTGTCGCGACCCTCCTTATTTACCGTTTTTCATGGCGTAGAACGCCTCAATCTGGGCCTGCTCGCTGTCCTCGCCCTTTTCTTCCATCTGGGCGATGAGCCGGAGCATCTTGTCGTAGTCATGGGGCAGCACCTTCTTGAACTTGTGCAGATAGGTGCCAAAGTTGTCAAGAATCTCCTTACCTCTGGGAGAGCCGGTGGCTTCCACGTGCTCCCGGATCAGGTCTTTCAGGAGAGACACGTCATACTTATGCTCCACGGGTTCCAGACTCACCATGTCTTTGTTGACCCGCTGGTAGAAATCCCAGTCCTCGTCCAGAACATAGGCGATACCTCCGCTCATGCCGGCCGCGAAGTTTTTGCCGGTCTTGCCCAGCACCACCACGGTGCCGCCGGTCATGTACTCACAGCCGTGGTCACCCACGCCCTCCACAACGGCAGTAGCGCCGGAGTTGCGGACGCAGAACCGCTCGCCTGCCACACCGCTGATGAAGGCCTTGCCGCCGGTGGCGCCGTAGAAGGCCACGTTGCCGATGACGATATTCTGGCTGCGGTCGTAGGTGATGTTCTTGGGCGGGTACACGATGATTTTGCCGCCGGACAGGCCCTTGCCCAGATAGTCGTTGCAGTCGCCCACCAGCTCCAGCGTCAGGCCCTTGGGGATGAAGGCGCCGAAGCTCTGACCGCCGTAGCCGTTGCAGACCACATGGAAGGTATCGTCCGGCAGGGTGTTGCCGAATTTGGCGGTGATTTCGCTGCCGAAAATGCTGCCGAAGGTACGGTCGGTGTTGCCCACCTCCACGGTGATGGTAGCGGGCTTGGGCTGCGCCATATCGAAGCTCTTTTTGAATTTCTTCATAAGAATCTGCATATCCGGGGTCTGCTCCAGACCGAAATTGTAAACCGCTTGGGGTTCAAAATGAACATTGGAGTTTTCCACCAGCGGATTATGCAGCAGCGCGGACAAATCCATCTCGCTGGCCCGGGAGCCAGGGGCGGCGGGCTTGACCTTGAGAAGGTCGGTGCGGCCCACCAGCTCGTCCACGGTGCGCACGCCCAGCTTTGCCATGTATTCCCGCAAATCCTGGGCCATGAACTTCATGAAATTCATGACGTACTCGGGCTTGCCCTTGAACTTCTTGCGCAGCTCCGGGTTCTGGGTACAGATGCCCATGGGGCAGGTGTCCAGATTGCACACCCGCATCATGACGCAGCCCATGGCCACCAGCGGGCCGGTGCCGAAGCCGAATTCCTCAGCACCCAGCATGGCGGCGATGGCTACATCCCGGCCGGACATGAGCTTACTGTCGGACTCAATGCGCACCCGGGAGCGCAGGCCGTTCATAATCAGGCACTGATGGGCTTCCGCGATGCCCAGCTCCCAGGGCAGGCCAGCGTTGTGGATGGAGGAATTGATAGAGGCCGCGCCGGTGCCGCCGTCAAATCCGGAAATCAGGATAACCTCCGCGCCGGCCTTGGCAACGCCGGCGGCGATGGTGCCGACACCGGCTTCACTGACCAGCTTGACATTGATGGCGGCCTTGCGGTTGGCGCACTTCAGGTCGTAAATCAGCTGGGCCAAATCCTCGATGGAGTAGATATCGTGGTGGGGCGGAGGGGAAATCAGACCCACGCCGGTGGTGGAGTTGCGGCACTTGGCGACCCATGGATACACCTTCGCGCCGGGCAGCTGACCGCCCTCGCCGGGCTTGGCGCCCTGGGCCATTTTAATCTGAATTTCTTTCGCGGACACCAGATACTTGCTGGTGACGCCGAACCGGGCGGAGGCCACCTGCTTGATGGCGCTGTTGCGCTCGGTGCCGAACCGGTCTTCCGCTTCGCCGCCTTCGCCGGTGTTGGACTTGCCGCCCAGACGGTTCATGGCGATAGCCATGCACTCGTGAGCCTCCTGAGACAGGGCGCCGTAGCTCATGGCGGCGGTCTTGAAGCGCTTGACAATGGATTCAACGCTCTCCACTTCCTCGATGGGCACGCCCTCGTCGGGGTAGTTGAAGTCCAGCAGGCTTCTCAGGTGCATATCGTCGCCGTTTTCGTTGGCAGCCAGCGCGGTATACTGCTTGAACTTGCCGTAGTCGTCCGTCCACACCGCCTGCTGCAGCAGGTGGATGGTCTGGGGGTTGTACAGGTGCTGCTCCGCTGCGGGGCCGCTGCGGAACTTGTGAGCGCCGGTGCTGGGCAAATCCATGTAGATGTCCAGCCCCAGCGGGTCAAAGGCCTGACGGTGCCGGTCTTCCAGCTCCTGCTGAATATCCAGCAGGGTAATACCGCCCACCCGGCTGACGGTGTTGGTGAAATATTTGTCGATGACATCGGAGCTGATGCCCACGGCCTCAAAAATCTGGCTGCCCTGATAGGACTGGATGGTGGAGATGCCCATTTTGGAGGCGATCTTCACGATACCTGCCATCACGGCCTTGTTATAATCATTGACGGCGGCGTAGTAGTCCTTTTCCAGCAGCCCATCGTGAATCAGGCTGCCGATGCTCTCCTGCGCAAGATAAGGATTGATGGCACAGGCACCGTAACCCAACAGGGTCGCAAAGTCGTGCACCAGTCTCGGCTCGCCGCTTTCGAGAATCAGGGCCATGGCGGTGCGCTTGCGGGTGCGCACCAGATACTTAGACACCGCGCCCACCGCCAGCAGGCTGGGGATGGCAACGTGGTATTCGTCAATGTCCCGGTCGGACAGAATCAGAATGTTGGCCCCGTCCCGATAGGCCCGGTCCACGTCCACGAACAGCCGGTCAATGGCCTTTTCCAGAGAGGTATTCTTATAGTAGCAGATGGAAACGGTGACCACCTTGAAGCCCGGCACCTTCATGGCCTTGATCTTCATGAGATCGGTTTCCGTCAGGATGGGGTTGTCGATTTTCAGCACCTTGCAGTTGTCGGCGGCTTCTTCCAGCAGGTTACCCTGGGCGCCTACGTACACCGTGGTGGAGGTGACCACCTTCTCCCGAAGGGCGTCGATGGGCGGATTGGTCACCTGAGCGAACATCTGCTTGAAGTACTCAAACAGCGGCGGATGGGTGTGGCTCAGCACCGCCAGCGGCGTGTCGCTGCCCATGGCACCGGCAGGCTCGCCGCCGTTTTTCGCCATTTGCAGCATGATGGTGCTCACGTCCTCGTAGCGGTAGCCGAAGGCCTTTTGCAGCCGCACCAGTTCCTCGTGGGTGTGCTCCGGCACCTTCTCGTTGGGCACCTTCAGATCGTCCATGCTCACCAGGTTCCGGTCCAGCCACTCGCCGTAGGGCTGACGGCTGGCGTAATCCGCCTTCAGCGCCTCGTCGTCCACCAGTTCGCCCTTCACGGTGTCCACCAGCAGCATCTTACCGGGGCGCAGACGATCCTTGCGCAGAATCTCCTCGGGGGGGATGTCCAGCACGCCTACTTCGCTGGACAGAATCAGCCGTCCATCCTTGGTGATGTAGTAGCGGCTGGGGCGCAGGCCGTTGCGGTCGAGAACCGCGCCCATAACGTCGCCGTCGCTGAACAGAATGGAGGCGGGGCCGTCCCAAGGCTCCAGCATGGTGGCGTAATACTGATAGAAATCCCGTTTCTTGGGGTCCATGCTCTTGTTGTTGCTCCAAGGCTCGGGGATGGTGACCATGACGGCCAGCGGCAGCTCCATGCCGTTCATCAGCAAAAATTCCAGCGTATTATCGAGCATGGCGGAGTCGGAGCCGCCCTGATTGACGATGGGCAGCACCTTGGTCATGTCATCCTTGAGGTATTTGCTGCTGATGGTCTCCTCACGGGCCAGCATGGTATCCACGTTGCCCCGGATGGTGTTGATTTCGCCGTTGTGCAGAATGTAGCGGTTGGGGTGGGCACGGTTCCAGCTGGGGGAGGTGTTAGTGGAGAACCGGCTGTGCACCATGCCGATGGCGGACTCATAGTCCTCGTCCTGCAGGTCGGGATAGAACAGCCGCAGCTCCTTCACGAGGAACATACCCTTATAGACAATGGTGCGGCTGGACAGGCTGCAAACGTAAGTCTCCTGATTGGACTGCTCGAAAACCCGGCGGGCAACATAGAGCTTGCGGTCAAAGTCAATGCCGGGCTGCATCCGGGGCGGCTTGCCCACAAAGGCCTGCCAGATGCTGGGCATACAGCTGCGGGCCTTATGGCCCAGAACGTCGGGACAGGTGGGTACCTCCCGCCAGCCAAGGAAGGGCAGGCCCTCCTTCTTGCAGATGATCTCGAACAGCTTTTTCGCCTGATTGCGGGGCAGCTCCTCCTGAGGGAAGAAGAACATACCCACGCCGTATTCCCGTTCGCCGCCCAGAGTAATTCCGGCCTCCGCAGCCGCCTTCGTAAAGAATTTGTGTCCGATCTGAAGCAGGATGCCGACACCGTCGCCGGTTTTGCCCTCGGCGTCCTTACCGGCCCGGTGTTCCAGATGCTCCACGATCTGCAGGGCATCGTCAAGGGTCTTGTGGCTCTTTCTTCCCTTGATGTCCACCACCGCGCCGATGCCGCAGTTGTCGTGCTCGAACCGTGGGTCATACAGTCCGGCGGGAGACGTGCGTTCGGTGAAATTATCCATATCTTTTTCTCCTCTCGGTATTTTCACTGCCGCGCTGACGGAGCTGCCGTCCGCAAAACACGGCTGAGAAAAAAATAGGGCGTCCCCAAATTGGACGCACTTGTCCAACTGGGAACGCCGTTGTTCTCCCGGATACTATAGCACAATCTGACATATTTTACAATAGGAAATTTCCTTTTCCCCGTTTTTCACATTTTCTCGCCTGCATCCGTCGGGTTTTTTATGGCAAAAAGTCGAAGCAGCACACCTTATTCTGCCCAAAGCCCGTCACACCGGCCGGTCGGTTCTGGATTCGTGGCGGAGAAGGCAGAAAACGATCAGGTACATCGCCAGCACGAAGCCCACAAACACCAGCGTGGAGCGGTTGGTGCCCACCATACAGCAGGTGTCGTACACCCCGTGGAGGAACACCGGGAAGAGATAGCCCAGAATCAGGTTTACCGTACAGCTGAAGCCGTTGCCCCAGTCGCAGCAGCGTTTTGCCCGACCGTAGAAAATGCCCATGAACACTGCAAAGCCCATGTGCCCCGGCACCGCCAGAATGGCTCTGGGCAGGGCCACGGACAGGCCGTAGCTGAACACATACTTCACATTCTCAAAGGCGGCAAAGCCCAGAGAGACGAACACCGCGTAGAGAATGGCGTCAAAGCGGTAATTGAAATTGGGGTCGCGCCAGGTTCGGCGGTACAGGAAGAAGAACTTGGTGCCCTCCTCCACCGCTGCCACCACCAGAAAAGCCATGAGGTAGACATAATATGGGTTCTCCGGCTCCACCAGCGCGTCCAGAATGGACTGGCCCAGCATTTCCAGCACGATGGCCGCCAGCGCCGCCCAAATGCCCATGCCAATGAGTCCCACCAGCAGCGGGATCGGCTCCCGCTCAATTTTGTCTTGCTTATACACATAGCGCATGAGAAAAACGGCGGGCAGCACCGCCGCCAGCACATAAATCGCCATCAGGTAAAATACCGGGCTGGCCCAGAACAGTGGGAAATAGAACATGGTTTACCACAACCCCTTTTGTTTTTCGTTGTTTCGTTTATGAGTCAAGTGAACAATGTTGTTCTATAGCTGACTAAGAAAACATGTCATTGCGAGCCAGTGCGCACACTGGCGTGGCAATCCGTACTTCTTTTCGTAGCAGGTATGTATTCGGAACGTGAGAAGGGGAACGGATTGCCACGTCGGGCTTCGCCCTCCTCGCAATGACATACTATTTCGCTAAATTCTGCTTTTCCTAATTATATCTCACCCGTGCGGCATTGCAAGATGTCCGGGAAAAAATTTGCAAAATTTCATCCCCCCGGGGGGCTTCCGCCGGAAAAAACGCTCTGCTATAATGAAGTCACCAAATAGAAAAGGGGTGCATCTCTATGCATATGGCAGACGCATTGCTGGCTCCGGCGGTTGCCGCGACCATGTACGCCGCCACCGCAGTAACGGTGGGTGCTTCCGTAAAAACACTGAAAAAAGATGAAAACCTCGAAAAGCTGCCCACCATGGCGGTTGCCTCCGCCCTGGTTTTCGCCGGTCAGATGATCAATTACACCATTCCCGGCACCGGCTCCTCGGGCCATCTGTGCGGCGGCATGATGCTCACCGCCCTGCTGGGGCCTCAGGCGGGCTTTTTGTCCATGGTGGTGATTCTGGCGATTCAGGCCCTGTTCTTCGCCGACGGCGGGTTGCTGGCGCTGGGCGCGAACTGCTGGAATATGGCCTTCTACGGGTGTTTTGTGGGATATTACTTACTATGGAAACCGATCATGCGAAGCGCGCTTTTCAGCAAGCTGGGCACCAAAGGCGCTGCCCGGGCCAAGATCACCCTGGCCTCCATTCTCGGCTGTATGCTGACCTTACAGCTGGGCGCTTTTTCCGTGGTTCTGGAAACCACCGCTTCCGGCATCACCGAGCTGCCCTTCGGCACCTTTGTGGGCATTATGCAGCCCATCCATCTGGCCATCGGTTTAATCGAGGGTCTGATTACCTCCGCGGTGCTGGTATTCGTGTATGAAGCCCGTCCCGAGCTGCTGATGGACGTGAATACCGCCGGTAAAGAGACCGGAAAGTGCTCCCTGAAAACCACGCTGGTGATTCTGGCGGTGGTAGTCGCCATTGTGGGCGGCGGCCTGAGCCTGTTTGCCAGCGGTAATCCCGACGGTCTGGAGTGGTCCATGTTCGGCAACGCCGAGTCCGGCTACAGCGAGAACATGGGACTGGACGAGGAAGATTACGGCGTTTCCAGCGGCGCGGCGGAGGTCGCTGGGTCCATTCAGGAGAAAACCGCCTTCCTGCCGGATTACGCCTTCGCAAACAGCGACAGCGCGGCAGGCACCTCCGTTTCCGGTCTTCTCGGTTCCGCCATCGTTGCCGGTGTGGCTGTGCTGGTGTGCATGGCAGGCGGCTTCTTCCGCAAGCGGAAAGCGGCGGCAAACGCGTAAAATCCCATAGCAGGTTTGGAGACGCCGGTACCGGCGTCTCCTTTTTTCGGTATATCCGTCCAGTCTCCACATATCCTGGCTTTGGGTGATGGATCATGAAAAACTGGAAACCGTACGCATTGGGAATTTTATTCTCCGAGACCGTGGGTATCCTCTCCGGCTGGCTGTCCCGGGGCGGCATGGCCCACTTCCGCACCGCCGTAACCAAACCTTCCCTGTCGCCGCCGGACTGGGTATTTCCGGTGGTATGGACCGTTCTGTACGCCCTCATGGGCATCGGCGCGGCAAGGGTCTGGCTGTCCCCGCCCTCCCCGGCGCGCAGCAAGGGACTCAATCTGTATGTCCTTCAACTGATTGTCAATTTCTTCTGGAGCCTGATCTTTTTCAACGCGCAAGCCTATTTTCTGGCCTTTCTCTGGCTGATGCTGTTGTGGGCGCTGGTTTTTGGAATGACCCTGTTCTTTTATCAGGCAGACCTGCCCGCCGCCAAGCTGCAGATTCCCTATCGGGTCTGGCTGATCTATGCCGCATACCTGAATCTGGGCGTGTGGTATCTCAATTCCTAATGGCTTAGCTATATCAAAAAGATATAATACGTCTCCTGTTTTTGGTATTTTACTTTTTCCTATATGTGTATTATTATAATGCCAGAAAGAACAAAACGCCAAACCGAAAGGAGATGTCATTATGAAGACCGTTAAGAAGATCGAGGCCATGCTGGAAGAATACTATGAAACCTTCAAACATTAATCGCTCGCCGGGCACAAAACGAAAGGAGAATTTCTATGAAGACTGTTAAGAAAATCGAAGCCATGCTGGAAGAGTACTACGAGACCTTTAAGCATTGATAAGTATCTATTGTGAGGAACCAAATGACAAATACTGACAATTCATAAACCCCGTCACTTGTTCGATGCGAGTGCCGGGGTTTTGTTTATGATATTCAGTGAAATGCTGATCGGCATGACGCAGCAGGAAGACAAATTGGTATTTAGTTGACAGTTGAAAGTTGACAGTTGACAGTTAAGGAGTCCCTTCGGGACAATTGAAATAATAATGGCGAAAAAAGAAGGTATTCCAGCAAGAATGTTTCACATTTCGTATCTTTGCACTTATATTTATTCATCCCGCAGGGATACCACAACTGTCAACTGTCAACTTTCAACTGTCAACTAAATTACAACTAATCAGCCTGCTATACGTTACTAACTATTAACAGGACTCCCCTTCCAATAAATCCGCCGGGTGCTCCTGCAAATAGTCGGTGACATAGTCCAGAAAGGTCTGGGACAGTTCAGATATGGAGGTATTCCGCTTGCGCACCAGCAGATACCGCGCCCGGTGGGACGGTTCCACAATCCTGCGGCAGGCAATGCCGGGCATGGTCTCCGGGGCGGTCTGAGGGAAAATACTGATGCCCACGTCGGCATGGGCCATGGCAAGCACGTCCACGAAATTGGAATGCTCGCCGATGATGTTCGGCTCCGCACCGGCCTGACGGAACCAGCTGCGGATTTCGTCCACACGAGACCGGCGGTGGGGCACAATCAGCGGCCTGCCCGCCAGCTCCCGCAGAGGCAGGGGCGCGTCCGGCTCCGCCGCCAGCGGATTCCGGTCGGACATGATGGCACACCAGGGCTCGTCGCCCACCGGAATGCCCTCCAGATGCTCGCTGTCATAGGGCGCGGCAATCAGTCCCAGCTCGATATAGCCCCGCTGGATCTGTTCGATAATGTCGTCGCTGCTGCCGTTTACGATCTCAAAACGCACCAGCGGGTATTCCTCCCGGAAGCCCGCCAGCCACCGGGCGGCAAGGAAGGGCGCAAGGCCCGCCACGCTGCCAAAGCACAGAGTTCCGGACAGGCCCATGGCGAGAGAGCCCACCTCCTCCCGGGTACGCTCCGCCAGATCCAGCAGCTGGGCTGCACGACGGTAGAGCAGTTTTCCGGCCTCCGTCAATTGCAATCCTCTGCCGCCGCGAAGAAACAGCGGTGTACCCAGCTCCTCCTCCAGAGCCTTAATCTGATTGCTCAGCGGCGGCTGGCTCATATTGAGCCGCTGGGCGGCCCGGGTAAAATTCAGCTCCTCGGCAACCACCGAGAAGTAATGAAGTCCTCGAAGATCCATCATACACGCCTCCCGGAATTGAACTTACGCATCTATACGCATCTATTTTATCACGAAACAAGGCCCTTGTCATTCCCCCATTTTCCCCTTCCGGCAGGGCGTCCGCAATATCCGGTTGACAGCATCAGAGGAACGTGATATGGTTTCCTTAGGCAGCAAGCGACCCATTTGGGAAAGGTAAAGGGGGCGATTTCCTTGAAAAAGAACCTTTTCTCTCATTCCTCCGCAAACATGGGCGACAGCCGCACAGCCCGGTCAGTGACCTTCCGAACGGTCGTCATTCTGTTTGTGCTCCTGCTGGCGCTGGAAAGCTTTCTGCAATATGAAAACAACCGCAGCAATTCCTACGCCACCACCGCCGCCACGATCTCCAATATTCAGGAGGTGGTTGTGAAAAATGAGGAAAACATTCAGACCCTTTCCGATACGCTGAATGAAGAATACAAGGTTCGGGCCAAGGCCGTTGCCTACACCCTGTCGATTTCCGACAAGCAATTCGAGGTGTCGGATTACCGCCGGATCGCCAGGGCCATGGAAATCGACGAAATCCACATCTTCGATGTGAACGGGCGCATTGTAGCCGGCTCTGAGCCGAAATACTGGGGAATGTCCTTCGATTCCGGCGAACAGATTGCTTACTTTAAGCCCATACTTTCCGACTATGATCTGGTCATGTGTCAGGATGTCACCCCCAACACGTCGGAGGCCAGGCAGATGATGTACGCCATCTGCTGGATGGAGGACCACAGCGGCATCGTGCAGATCGGTATTTCGCCGGAACGCCTGCTGGAGGAAATGAATCAGTCCGGAAACCTGATTTCGCAGATTTCCTTCGCGGACGATGGGATTCTGGCCTCCATTGTGGACAGCAGCACCCACGCGCTGGTAGCGTCCTCAGATGCGGCCATTATTGGCTCCGATCACACCTGCTTCGAGGAGCTGTTCGGCCCTCTTGTGGATCAAGGGAAGCGGCAGTACCGGACAAAAATCGAGGGAACCATCTATTATGTATCCGCCGCCTGCTTTGACGGCTACTATATCGCCGCGGCCCAGAGCGCGAAAGTCGCAAACCGGGGCCTGGTCGCTTCCAGCCTGATTCTGGGGTCTGCCCTGCTGGCCTCCATTGTTCTGATCCTGCAGATTCAGCGCAAATCCAACGCACTGGAAAAAAAGCAGCGGGCGCTGGTGCAGAAATCCAATGAAGCGCTGGCGGAAAACAACGACATTATCGCCGACGCCAACATCGGCATCTGGCATATTTTCCTGTTTGACGGGGAAAAGCCCCGGATGCGGGCCAATCCCAAAATGCGGGAGCTGCTCTGCCTGCCGGAGGATATGACCGATGAAGAAGCGATCTACGAGTCGTGGCATACGCGCATCGCCCCCGACGCGCTGTCCGCCGTAGAGGCATCGGTCACCAGAATGCTCAGCGGCGTCAAGTCCGAAAACACCTACCTGTGGAATCATCCGTCCCTCGGCCCCCAGTATGTACGCTGCGGCGGCACCGCCCAAAAAGTGGAGGGAAAGGGCTTTATTCTCCGGGGCTACCACTACAACGTGACCGAGGAGGTGCTCCGGGATCAGAATCATGAGCTGGAGCTGTCCCTGGCCCTGAAGGATGCCCAGCAGGCCAATGTGGCCAAGACCACCTTCCTGAACAATATGTCCCATGACATCCGCACGCCCATGAACGCCATCATCGGCTACACCAACATCGCGAAAAAGCAGAACCACGACCCGGAGGTGGCGGTTTCGCTGGAAAAAATCAGCGGCAGCTCTGAACATCTGCTGAGTCTCATCAACGATGTGCTGGACATCAGCCGCATTGAAAGCGGAAAAATTACCTTTGATCCGAAACCCGTGGATTTGCGGGTCGTCATCGACGACGTGCTGGCAATTGCCCGGGGAAATCTGGAGGGCAGAGAGCTTCAGCTCACGGAAGACTGTCACGCCCCCTACCCTTACGTTCTGGCGGACGCCCTCCGGTTCCGGGAGATCATGCTGAACATCCTGAGCAACGCCATCAAATTTACCCCCGATGGCGGCGCCATTACCTTCTCTTCCAATATGATTCCGGAAGCGGACAGGCGTCAAGTCACCACCGTCATTACCATTGCCGACACAGGCATCGGTATGAGTTCCGACTTTTTGGAGCATATCTTTGACGAATTTTCTCAGGAACGGTCGGATGCCAGAACCCAGTATAAGGGCACCGGACTGGGCATGTCCATCGTCAAGCGATATGTGGCCCTGATGGGAGGAACCATTCAGGTGGAGAGCAAAAAAGGCGTCGGCTCCACCTTCCGCCTGTGCATTCCCATGGAGCTTTCGGACACCGTGGCAGCCGTGGAGCGCCCGGTTGCCCACGACAATGTGGATTTACGCGGCTTACACGCTCTGCTGGCAGAGGATAACGAATTAAACGCCGAGATCGCGCAGGTTCTGCTGGAGGAGCTGGGCATCACCGTCACCTGGGCGGAAGACGGCCAAAAGGCCGTGCAGGCTTATCTGTCCAGTCCCCCGGGCACCTTCGACCTGATCCTGATGGACATTATGATGCCCGTCATGAACGGCTATGAGGCGTCAATCGAAATCCGGAAGCACAGCCGGGAAGTCCCCATCATTGCCATGACCGCCAACACCTTTGCCGAGGATGTGCAGGCGGCCTTCGATGCCGGTATGAACGGTCACATTCCCAAGCCGGTCAGCGCGGAGGAGATAAAGCGGGTCATAGCCAGATGCCTGAAACGATAGTGCGAAAAGGGGTGCCGGAATCCGGCGCCCCTTTGCTTCAAATCTTCAGCTTTTCCGCAAATGCCGCATTGCACTCGGCGATCTCCTTCTTTCCCCTGATATAGTCATCGTAGCAATCCCACAGGTCAATATCGCACCCATCCAGTCCCTCATCCGCCGGAATCCATTTCCGGACGATCTCCACGCGCTCCTGCAATGTGGTGTCTGCAATCAGTGTACTTTTCGGCATAGTCCGTTCTCCTTTGCGAAAATCTACAGGTATCATAACAGATACGGAAGCGATATGTCAACCACTGTGCGGCTGCGCGGGGCACCACTGATGCCGCCCTTTCGAATCCATCCTCATCCTCTGCCAATCATAAAGGCCACCTGAAAAGACGAGAATTGCAGGGATGAGGGATTCGACTGGATTAAGGTGTCGTCACCGTCGAGCCGGTGACGAGCAACACCCCACCGGATAGGAAACCTTTCTGCGACGAATTATGGACTTACGTCCACACCCGTACCGGGTGCGTCCGCAAGTCCATGGATTCTCCCACGGGCTAAAAACAGTCCACCGGACTGTTTTTGCATCAGTGTGCGCAAAAATAAGGTATGATTGCCACCGGCAATCATCAGGATTTTGATCCGCTGCGCGGAGCACCACTGATGCCGCCCTTTCGAATCCATCCTCATCCTCTGCCAATCATAAAGGCCACCCGAACGGGTGGCCTTTATGATTGGCAGAGGATGAGGGATTCGAACCCCCGCAAACGGAGTCAGAGTCCGGTGTGCTACCGTTACACAAATCCTCTATGCGTCACTATAGTATATGCAGTTTTGGAAAAAGTCAACAATCATTTTCCCGGCCCGCGTCTTTTTCAGAAAAAGCCGCAAATCCAGTTGCCTTTTCCGATTGCCTGTGTTATGCTGATAGAAACAACAACGAGGGGAAGCGCGGCTGGTGGAATGGAACGACATCTACGATGAAAACCGCAATCTCACCGGCAGGGTGCACCGCCGGGGGAACCAGTGGAAGCCGGGAGAATACGGCGTGGTGGTCTGCGTCTGGGTCTACGACGGCGCGGGGCATCTGCTGCTGACCCGCCGGGCAAAAGGCAAGAGCTTCGCCGGCACCTGGGAGAATTCCGGCGGCGCGGTGAAGGCGGGAGAAACCAGCCGGCAGGCCGTAGCCCGGGAACTGTTCGAGGAGACGGGTATCCGGGCAGACCCGGAGGAATTTGAGTACCTGGACACGGACTCCGACCGGAATATGTTCTATGACCACTACTGTCTCCGCCGCCGCGTAAGCCTGAAGGACATCGTGCTGCTGCCCGGGGAGACCGACGACGTCATGTGGGCCAGCTTTGGCAAAGTCAACTGGATGATTCGCACCGGCAGAATCTGTAAAATCATCGGTCAGCAGTTCCGGCGGCAGGAAAAGGCCCTGCGTTTGCGCAATATGCCCAAGTTCAGGCACTGATTTTTGGCAACCATTTAGGCAGTTTGCCCTTGCGTTTTGGGGCTGTGGGGGGTATAATCAAAAAAAGCGTTTTTCCAGGGGCCGGCGAAAACGCTTGCGCCGGGCTGAAAAACGCCTTTTCTTTTTGATAACCCACAACAAATGGAGGAAGAAATTATGATCCAGCTTGTAAAACTGCCTGTAAAGCACGGCAACGCCCCCCTGCGGATTGCCAAGGGTCATTTCGTGACCAACCACTCCCATATCAACTACTACGTTGACATCACCTATCAGAAGACCCGTCTCAGCGAAGCGCGGGACAGCGCCTATCAGCTGGTTTCCAACTTTGTCAACGATACCCCCGTGGATACGGTGCTGTGTCTGGACGGCACGGCGGTGCTGGGCACCTGCATCGCCGAGGAGCTGACCAAGTCCGGCTTCCGCACCATCAACGCCCACGAGACCATTTACGTGGTGGAGCCGGAGTACAACGCCAACTCCCAGATCATCTTCCGGGAGAACATTCAGCCCATGATTCGCGGCAAGCACGTGCTGGTGCTGATGGCCTCCGTCACCACCGGCTTCACTGCCAAGCGCTCCATTGAAGCCATCCAGTATTACGGCGGTCAGGTGGCCGGTGTCGCCGCTATCTACCGGGCTGTGGATGAAGTGGCGGGCTATCCCGTGCGTTCCGTCTACTCCATTGCCGACCTGCCGGACTACGAAAGCTATGATTACCACGAATGCCCCTACTGCAAGGCAGGCAAAAAAGTGGACGCGCTGGTAAACAGCTTTGGCTATTCTTCCCTGTAAAAATACATCCGGCCCCTCTCCCCTGCGGAGAGGGGCCCTCAAATTGCCGGAATGTAACACATTCGCAACACATTTTCCCCGCGCTTCTGCTATACTCTGGAAAAAAGGAGGCGGAAGCCATGCTGGAAATTCTTCTGACGGTTCTGTTTGTCTGGCTGCTTTTTAAGGTCATCGGCCTTGCGTTTCGGGTTGCCTGGGGAGCGGCAAAAATTGCGGCGTCCATACTGTTCACCCTGGCGGTGCCGCTGCTGGTGCTGTGCCTGATCTTTGCCGGCGGCGTGCTGATTCTCATTCCCCTTGCCATGCTGGGCGCGGCCTTTGGGCTGCTGAAAGGCTGCATGAAATAGCTCCCTGCCCCATCACAAGTGACCATAACGCAAGAACTTGAAGAAAGTAAATGATACATAGATTCCGGTTTCACCTATGGGAAGAGAACATCGGTTGCCTTTAAGCCGTTATAGCGGTATACTGCAATCAGGTGGTGATTAGATGGACGCACATAAGTTTGGTAATTTTGTTGCCATCACAAGAAAAGAAAACCATATGACGCAAGCAGAATTGGCATCAAAACTGCAAGTAACCGATAAGGCAGTCAGCCGCTGGGAGCGAGGATTGGGATTTCCGGATATAAATACCCTTGAACCTTTGGCAGAAGCTTTGGGGCTAAGTGTATTGGAACTAATGAAATCCGAAAGAATTAGGGAACCGGACATTCAATGTACAGACGCTTCCGTTGTATTATCGGATACAATAAAAGAGGCAGGCATGCAAAGATTGCAGGAGCGGAAGCAGGAACGGAGAATCATAGCGGTCTCCATTGTCTTAACAATGGTTCTTTCATTTTTCGTTTTGCTTATGGACAACGTTGGCTGGTCTGTGCAAAATGTGTTGTTCACGGGTCTTTATGTGGTTTTGCCATTTATGAGCATAATCGCTTTGATAGCATTAACCATTGTCGGTATTGCCAGACATATTATGGGGAAATCATGCAAACAGGTATTTGTTGCGGCCCTGAGCTTTGCTGCTGTGATTCTTGCCGTGACGCTTGCCCTGTTTGTATTTGGACTGTTCGTGTTTCCGGGACAGCGCTAAAATTTCGTTGACAGGATCAATTGCTGGCCGTTTATTTGAAGCAGAAAAATGAATCCTCCGTATGATCTTGACCGTACGGGGGATTCCCTGTTTTTACGGACACCGCCCAATAGGCGGGGAGCTTTTTAGTCCGGTTCTGCCCCTGCGGGCACAACATCCTGTGGCCTGACAAAAAGAAGGCCGGCTTTTCCCAAAAAACTTCTGCTCTTTTCCGTTGTCCCCAAAGGAAAGCTGTGCTATAATGTCTTTAAGTAGCGAATTTAGTGAGGAAATGTCCAATGATGACGGAAGAGCTGAAAATTTCACAGAAGGATATGCGCCTGATTCTGTCCGCCGCCAGCCCGGACGCGGCGCTTCTGTACCTGTACTTAAGCAGCGGCAACGAACTGAGTACCGCCGCGGTCGACTTACATATGAACGAGTCCCGACTTGGCTGCGCCGAGGCGACGCTGCGGCAGCTGGGCCTGCTGATGGACGACCGGGTCAGCCATATCGCCCCCGGGGAGCGTCCGGGGTACTCGGAAAAGGATGTGCTGGAAGCCATGGACGGCGACTCCTCCTTCCGGGGCCTTTACGGGGAGGTGCAGCGGCTGCTGGGCCGGAGTCTCAACACCGAGGAGCTGAAAATTCTGCTGGGCTTTGTCCGATACTTGGGCATGACCCCGGAGTTGATCTCCGTGCTGGTGTGCTACTGCAAGGAGCGCGCCCGGCGCAGGGGCAGTCTGCGCAATCCCAGCCTGCGCACCATCGAAAAGGAGGCCTACGCCTGGGCGGAGCGGGGCATCGACTCCGTGGAGGATGCCGCCGCCTTCATTCAGGCCGAGAACGTCCGCAATTCCCGGCTGTCCCGGCTCATGAATCTGCTCCAAATCCGGGGCAGAAACCTTACCGCCGCCGAGGAAAAGTACGCTCAGAGCTGGCTGGACATGGATATGTCCGAGGAGCTGATTTCCATGGCCTATGAGCGCACCTGCCTGAATACCGGCGGGCTCAACTGGGCGTACATGAATAAAATTTTGCAGCGCTGGCACGCCCAGGGTCTGCGCACAGCGGAGGATGTCCGAAACGGAGACAGGAAGGCCGCGGCGCCCAAGGGCGGCTCCGGCGAGCTGGGCGAAGCGGAAATTGCGGCAATTCAAAGAGTTTTGCGGGAGGAATAATCCATGGCATACAGTGCGGAGGTGGTCAGCCGGGCGCGGGCGCGGCTGGCACAGGCGAAGGAAGACCGGGAGTCCGAAAACCGGCAGCATCTGGCGGTGGCCTACGCCCGGGTGCCCCGCATCCGGGAAATCGACATACTCCTGCGCCAGACCATGGCTCAGGCGGCCTATGCTGCCTTCCAGCAGGGCAGCGACGGACGGGAGCTGCTGGAACAGGCAAGACAGCAGAATCTGGAACTGCAGCAGGAGCGGGCCATTCTCGCCATGGAGAATTTTGAGGAAGGGTATCTGGACGACAGCCCCATCTGTGACAAATGCGGCGGCAGCGGCTACATCGGCTCCAATATGTGCGAGTGTCTGCGGGAGCTGTGCCGGCAGGAGCAGAAAAAGGAAGTGTCCATTCTCTCCGGCAGCCGGGATACCTTCAACCAGTTCCGGCTGGACTACTATCCCGACCGGATTGACCCCAAGTACGGCGCCAGCCCCCGGACCATCATGGAGCGGAATCTGAAGGTCTGCCGCACCTACGCGCTGACCTTCACCCCCAGCGCGGGAAATCTGCTGTTCGTAGGCGGCACGGGACTGGGCAAAACCTTTTTATCCGCCTGTATCGCCCGGGCCGTGGCAGACCGGGGCTACAGTGTCGTCTATGAATCCGCCGGGCACCTGTTCTCCAAGCTGGAACAGGCAAAGTTCAATCCCAGCGAGGAAACCCGCCGGGAAGCGGCCCGCTTTAACGACTGCGACCTGCTGATTCTGGACGATCTGGGCACGGAAATGCCGGGTCAGTTCGCCACTGCCGCCCTGTATACCCTGCTCAACGACCGGATTTTGGAGAATAAGCCTATGGTGGTCTCCACCAATCTCAATATGGACGAGCTGGGAAGGCGGTATTCGCCCCAGATTGCCTCCCGGCTGCAGGGCAGCTTTCTGCTCCTGACCTTCGTGGGGGAAGATATTCGGATACTGAAAAACAGAGGATTGTAAGATGAAAACAGGCATTTTATTCGATTTGGACGGCACTTTGCTGAATACCCTGGAGGACTTGCTGGACGCCACCAACTACGCGCTTGCTCAGTGCGGCTATCCCAAACGGACACTGCCGGAGCTGCGGCGATTCGTGGGCAACGGGGCGGAAAATCAGATCCGCATGTCCCTGCCGGCGGGGGCTTCCCCGGAGGAAGTGGGGCGGGTACTGCGCATTTATAAGCCCTATTACACCGCCCATTGTCAGGTAAAAACCCGCCCCTACGATGGGGTTTTGGAGGCCTTGGAGGTTTTGAAAGCCAAGTATCCCATTGCGGTGGTGTCCAACAAGCCGGACAGTGCGGTGAAGGCCCTGTGCGCCCAGATGTTTCCCGGCATTTTTGCCCTTGGAGAAACCCCGGACTGTCCCCGCAAGCCCGCCCCGGATATGGTGTACAAGGCCTGCCAAGCCATTGGCGCGGATACCTGCGTGTACGTGGGCGACAGCGAGGTGGACGTGGTCACCGCGAAAAACGCCGTGGTGCCCTGCCTGAGCGTCCTGTGGGGCTTCCGGGACAAAGCGGACATTGAAGGGGCCGGCGGGTCACATTTCTGTGAAAATCCCGCCCAACTGACAGAAAAAATTGAGGAAATCATCCATGGCAAATGAATTCTACGCCCTGTTGGGCCGAATGCGCAATATCACCCGCTGGGGCCTGATGCGCAACACCTTCTCGGAGAACATTGCTGAGCACAGCTACATGACCGCGGTGCTGGCCCACGCTCTGGCGTTAATTCGCCGGGACATTCTGGGACTCCCCTCCCCCGACCCGGATCGGTGCGCTGTGGCAGCCCTGTACCACGACGCATCAGAAATTCTCACCGGCGACCTGCCCACACCGATTAAGTATTACAACCCGGACATCAAGACCGCCTATAAGCAGGTGGAGCGGGCGGCTGGGGAGCGGCTGCTGGACATGCTGCCGCCGGAGCTTCGGGAGAGCTATGCTCACGACGTGCTGGAGGATGACGATACATTGCTTCCCATTGTGAAGGCAGCGGACAAGCTCAGCGCCCACATCAAGTGTCTTGAAGAGCAGAAGGCGGGCAACACAGAGTTCGACACCGCCGCCCGCCAGACCTGGGAAGCCATGGTTTCCATGAACCTGCCGGAGCTGAACTGGTTTACAGAACACTGTCTCGGCGCGTTTTCCCTGAATCTCGACCAGCTGTGATACTTGACGGCATTGACTGTTTGTGGTAGAATAAGCAAAGCTGTTGTAGCTCTTCCGAGTATACTGTTACCAAAACGATTCCGGATTGGGAGGTGCACGGTATGGGCAACTGTTTCTATTATCTGACTCACCGCTGTGTTTTTTCGAGTTTTTCCATGGAAACCATAAAATCCAAGGTGCGTATTCTTGAGGAGCACGGCATCAAAACCTTGCTGAAATCCCATAACTCCAACCAGCAAACCGGCGCTTTCGGTCAGCTGGCGGAGTACCAAATTGCATACGATCTTTACGTTCCCAACAAAGATTTTGAGTATGCGAAGGCATTGGTCTGACACGGTGGCTCTCACCCCACCCGAAGAGTTCTTGCGAACAGCAACTGATCTTTGCTTTGGAACACGCCTACAACTTCATATTCCTCCATTAGAGGGATTGAATATGCCGCTATGATGGAATGGTAGACATCGCGGACTTAAAATCCGCTGGGGGTGACTCCGTACCGGTTCGAGTCCGGTTAGCGGCACCAAACCAATATAATCCGAACAAATCTTCCCTGTGGGAGATGGGTTCGGATTATTTGTTTTCTTTGGCAGGTTCGAGGAAACCCATTTCCGAGACGGTGTTATCAAACGGCCAGAATCAAAACCCAGAGGACCACGGAAAAAGAAACAGATTTAGGAGGACGCTGTTATGGATAAGAAATTGATTTCGTGTGCGTTCAATATCGATACCGCCCGCGTTGAGGTCAAATACGCCGATGGAAGCATGATTGCCATTGACTGCACCTTGGTAGAAGCCGAGGTTGCACGGAATATGTACGAAAGCAGCGAACTGGAATGGCTGGTGTACAATGCGCCAGTTGACTATGTGAACCTGCTGCTCCACGGGGATGTACGGGAATATTTGAGGAATGTGACGGAATACCATCCGTTTGAAAACTGACCTCTACCGTTCTATCAATCAGTCATTCTTTCAAGAACGATGCGGAAAGAAAGACGGACAGATTTTTGGGGGAAAATCCACGCATTTAGAACGCCAGTTTTGGCCAGTTTTGGACATCCGATACTGTATATATTTTCCCGATTCAGAACGGAACGGATGGAGCAAACGATTTGCTGTCCAGCCGCAGACGATTTATTCAGAGGTTCCTTAGATAGTCAAGGCCTCCGTATCGCCGCAGATCGGCAATACGGAGGCTCGTTTCACTTATCGGTTCGCTTCTTACCCGTGATAGTCCCCGGTTGCGGAGTTGACCGTCACAAAGGGGACAATCTCGCCGCCCACTTCCACATAGACCTGATAGATTCCATCACCCAGATCCTCATAGTATTCCGGAAGGACCCCATATTTGGAAAACAGGTCCTCCGCTGGCAGAGCGGTCACACTTCCACCCCCGCAAGTTCCAGGAATTTTTTGTCCGACTGAATCGCCTGTGTCACGAACTTCCCGTCCCGGAACAGCGCGTAGGTGGTGACGGGAGCGGGCACATTCCGGGCAGATTACTTTGCGGAAACATTTTTCGTGGCCACCACATCTACACCCGTGCCTGCGATATTTTGCAGAACCACCTGTCCAATGGTAACGGGCGCAGAAATATCCACATCCCCCAACGCGCGCATGCAGTCAAAGATTTTTCCCTTGGGAATATCCGAAGCAGTCTTCACGGATACTACATTCAGGATTCCACCCCGAACACGTACAGAGCTGGTAACAATGCGGGTGGGGTTGGTCATTTCTTTCCGGGCATAGGCTTCACCGTTGGGGCAGGTGTTTCCGGTGACGGACTTAACTTCCTTCCCCTCCATCTCTACGGTCAGCGGGCAGCCCAGAGGACAACCGATGCAGGTTAACTGTACTTTTTCCATGGTTACGCCTCCTCCAGCGTCACGGTGATGTGATCCGCTTCCGGATGGTCCAGAAGCGCACTGACCTTCAGACGCACCGTTTCCATCTCACCGGGGGCCAGAACAGGCCGCTTGCGGCTGAAAATCGGGATATCACCGGCGTAAACCACAATCCGCTTGTTCTTGTAAACGCCACCCACACGGAAACGGAGGGTGATTTTTTCATCCTGGTCCACCGCATCGGGGCGAATCACCACAGGAACGGTGTAGCGAACACCATTCTCACAACGTACAGGCAAAGAACGTCCGGCTTCCGCCCTTTCCCTACTCTGGATGTAAGCTGCCGCATGGCGTCCGGCAGCTGCCGCTTCCTCGGAAACGTAGTCCACCAGATCGTGAACGTGGAGGACATTGCCTGCTGCGAAGACACCGGGAATGCTGGTTTCCAGGCTTTCGTTGACGGCAGGGCCGTTGGTCACAGGATTCAGCTCCACGCCCGCAGCGCGGCTGAGCTCATTTTCGGGGATCAGGCCACAGGAAAGAAGCAATGTATCACACTCGTAATGCTCCTCCGTGCCGGGGACGGGTTTTCCGTTTTCCACCCGGGCCAGAGTGATGCCTTCCACTCTGGACTTACCCTGAATGTCCACCACGGTATGGCTCAGCTTCAGCGGAATGCCGTAGTCATCCAGACACTGGACGATATTCCGCTTCAGGCCGCCAGAGTATGGCATCAGCTCGGCCACGACCTGTACCTGCGCACCTTCCAGGGTCATACGGCGAGCCATAATCAGACCGATATCACCGGAACCCAGAATGACGACTTTCCGGCCAGGCAGATATCCCTCCATGTTCACCAGACGCTGGGCAGTACCCGCGGTGTAGATACCGGCGGGACGATAGCCAGGGATATTCAGGGCGCCTCTGGGACGCTCCCGGCAGCCCATTGCCAGAATAACCGCTTTGGGTTTCAGAGTAAACAGGCCATCCTCCCGGTTCATGGCGGTTACGGTTTTATCCTCCGCCAGGTTGAGAACCATGGTGTTGAGCTTGTAGGGGATCTCCAACTGCCTGACCTGCTGGATAAATCTGCCGGCATATTCGGGGCCGGTAAGCTCTTCCTTAAAGGTATGGAGGCCGAAGCCGTTGTGGATGCACTGGTTGAGAATGCCGCCCAGCTCGTTGTCGCGTTCCAGAATCAGAATATCCTCAATACCGCTTTCTCGGGCTGCCACTGCTGCTGCAAGGCCCGCGGGGCCGCCGCCAATGATGACAAGATCATAGTTTTTCACTGGACGTCCCCTCCTTTCAGGCTGTCTTTGTTGGTTCCAACAATCAGCCTGGATGTGCCGCCGGACTTGGTGATCTCACTTTGGGAAACCCCCAGCTCCCGTGCAAGAATCTCCATGACTCTGGGGCTGCAGAAACCGCCCTGACATCTGCCCATACCGGCTCTGGTACGACGCTTCACGCCGTCCAGACTCTTTGCGCCGGGAGTTCGGCGGATGGCATCGACAATCTCACCTTCCGTGACGGTCTCACAGCGGCAGATCACGGTGCCGTAAGCGGGATTTTCCTGAATCAACTTTGCCCGCTCTTCCAGAGGCAGCGTCTTGGGATCCAGAATTCCCTTTCGAGTGGGAATGAAATCGGTATTCGGCTCCAGATTCAGGATGCCGTCCACAATCTCTGCTACCATTCTGCCAATGGCAGGGCTGGAGGACAGGCCCGGAGATTCGATGGCTGCGCAGTCCACGAATCCGGGTTTGACTTCCCCGATAAAGAATTCGTGTCTGGCCTCGTGGGCACGCAGACCGGCAAAACTGGTGATGGTCTGGCGCAGAGGCAGATTCTTTACGCAGATTCCGCACTTGTTTCGTACGTCGTCCAGTCCTGCTTGGGTAGTTGCCGTGGCTTCCTTGTCCTCCTGATCAATGGCAGTGGGGCCGACAATGATATTTCCATGAACCGTGGGACTCACCAGAACGCCCTTGCCCAGCTTGCCGGGAAGCTGGAAGATGGTGTGCTTCACAAAACCGCCGGTGGAGCGATCCAGAAGGAAATAGTCTCCCCGACGGGGAATGATGGTCATGTTGTCGTCCGCAACCATGTTGTGGATCTTATCGGAATACAGGCCCGCAGCATTCACAACGACCTTTGCTTCCAGATCTCCCTTTACGGTGTGGACTTTCCAGCCCCCATCTGTAGGCTCCACGCCAGTCACTTCACTGTCAAACCGGAAACGGACACCGTTGGCGGCCGCGTTCTCTGCAAGAGCATAGGTCAGGCCGAAGGGACAGATGATTCCGCCAGTGGGAGCGTACAGAGCAGCAACCGCGTCATCGCTGATGTTGGGCTCAAGCGCACGCAGCTCATCCCGTTCCACAATCCGCAGACCTTCCACACCGTTGGCAAGCCCGTTCTGGTAGAGCTTCTCCAGAGCAGGACGGTCTTTCTCGCTCATCATGACTACTAAACTGCCGTTTTGTTCAAAATGGATATCCAGATCCTTCGCAAGCTGGGGCATCAGTCGGCTGCCCTCTACGTTGAGTTTTGCCATGAGTGTGCCGTTGGCAGCGTCGAAACCGGCATGGACAATGGCACTGTTTGCCTTGGTGGTGCCGCAGCACACATCCTCTTCCCGCTCCACCACCAGAATATCCGCTTTCCTGCGGGACAACTCCCGGGCAATGGCACAGCCGGAAACGCCTGCGCCTATGATAATGATATCTGTCACGCTGAATTCAACTCCTCGTTCGGATTTGGAGGTTTCACGCCAAGAGGCCGGGAGGCCCAATCTCCCCCGGGGGGAAACGGGGACCACCCGGCTCTCAGCGTCCTCAATTAATCAAATATGCAAATGAGCACCTTGATTGATGAAATTCAATTACCAAGGAATAATACCGAACAGCAGCACGGCAACCAGACCGCCGATGATGGGTCCCAGAATAGGAACAATGGCGTAGCCCCAGTTGGAGCTGCCCTTACCCTTGATGGGCAGAATCGCATGGGCGATACGGGGGCCGATATCACGTGCGGGGTTCAGGGCGTAGCCGGTCAGGCCGCCCAGAGACATACCGATGGAGGTGATCAAGCCGAAGACCAGCAGGTTGCCCTGTGCGCCGTTCAAACCGCCAACATTGCCCAGGCCCTTGATGGCAAACACCAGGACGAAAGTAGCAACGGCTTCGCAGAAGATGTTGCGGGGCAGGTTAGGAATGGCAGGACCGGTGGAGAAAACGCCCAGCTTGGTGCCGGCCTCTTCGGTGGCGTCAAACTGATCCTTGAACATCAGGTAAACGATGACAGCGCCGACGAACGCACCGGCGAACTGGCACAGGATGTATCCGGGAACCAGGCCCCAGGCCAGACTGCCGTCAACGGCAAGGGCCAGGGTCAGAGCGGGATTGAAGTGCGCACCGGAGGCAGCGCCGAAGATAAACGCAGGAACCATAACGGCAAGGCCCCAGGCAATGGTAATCTGGATGGAGCCGGCGCCCTTCATGCCGGACTTATTCAGGGTAACGTTGGCGACGACGCCATCGCCCAGGATGATCAGCAGCATAGTGCCTAAAAATTCAGCAATAAACGGTAACATAACTGTTCCTCCTTCAAACTTTGGTGGTGAAGAATTATTCGTCCTTTGCCCAGCCGTAGGAGCACTTGACAGCCTTGTTCCAGCCCTTGATACGGGCAGCACGGTCGTCCTCAGCGATATTGGGCTCGAAGGTACGGTCGATGGCCCAGTTCTTGATAACATCTTCCTTGCTGGACCAGTAACCAACAGCCAGACCTGCCAGATAAGCAGCACCCATAGCGGTGGTTTCGACGCAGCGGGGACGCTGCACGGGAGCGTTGATCAGATCAGCCTGAGTCTGCATCAGGTAGTTGTTTGCAGAAGCGCCGCCGTCCACCTTCAGAGCTGCCAGCTCGATGCCGGAGTCAGCCTTCATGGCCTGCAGAACATCGTTGGTCTGATAGCACAGGCTATCCAGAGTCGCGCGGATGATATGATACTTATTAACACCACGGGTCAGGCCCACGATGGTGCCGCGGGCATACTGATCCCAATGGGGAGCGCCCAGACCGGTGAAGGCAGGTACCACATAGCAACCATTGGTATCCTTTACCTTTTGAGCCATGTATTCGGAGTCGGGAGAAGAGTCGATGAGCTTCATCTCGTCACGCAGCCACTGGATCGCAGCGCCGGCAACGAAGATAGAGCCTTCCAGAGCGTACTCGACTTTGCCGTCCAGGCCCCAGGCGATGGTGGTAACCAGACCGTTCTTGCTGAAGACGGGCTTCTCGCCGGTGTTCATCAGCATGAAGCAGCCGGTGCCGTAGGTATTCTTGGCTTCGCCGGGTTTGAAGCAGGTCTGGCCAAACAGAGCGGCCTGCTGGTCACCGGCAGCACCGGCGATGGGGATAGGAGCGCCGAAGAACTGTGCCAGAGTCTCGCCATAGACGCAGCTGCTGGGCTTTGCCTCGGGGAGCATGCACTTAGGAATATTCAGCTCAGCCAGAATCTCATCGTCCCACTGCAGGGTGTTGATGTTGAACAGCATGGTACGGGAAGCATTGGAGTAATCTGTGACGTGTGCCTTGCCGCCGGTGAGCTTCCAGATCAGCCAGGTTTCAACGGTACCGAACAACAGCTCGCCCCGCTCCGCACGCTCGCGGACACCCTCAACATTTTCCAGTAGCCAGCGCAGCTTGGTGCCTGAGAAGTAGGCATCGATGACCAGACCGGTCTTGGCACGGAACGTGTCAACCAGGCCCTTCTCCTTCAGGCTGTCGCAGTACTCACTGGTGCGGCGGCACTGCCAGACAATGGCGTGATGCACGGGCTCGCCGGTGTTCTTATCCCAGACAATGGTGGTTTCACGCTGGTTGGTGATACCAATGGCTTTGATGTCTGCAGCAGTGGCGCCAATGTTTGCCATAGCACGTTGGGCAACTTCCAACTGCGTAGACCAGATCTCATTGGCATCATGCTCTACCCAGCCCGGCTTTGGGAAATACTGAGTAAATTCTTTCTGTGCAACGGAACACATCTCACCTTTCTCATTAAACAAGATACAACGGTTCGATGTGGTACCCGCGTCCAGAGCCATGATGTACTTTGCCATACAAACTCCTCCTCTAAATTGAATTGTGATTCAGGACCATTCACCAATTGAAACTGAGCTGCCTGGGACAGATCAAGTTTTCACAAGACTAGTGTAACAATATTTGACGAAAAAGTCATTTGACAGTTTCTTGGTTTTGTAAAAAACAGACAAAACTTTTGACAGTTCCTATGTATGCCACAGCGTACGGTCTTATGTCAGCAAGCTTTGGTGACCTCCGTTGTCACACCTGACAGGCGCAATGTATCCAACAGGCACCGAAGTTTTCTTCGGGCATCGCTTGGCTCCGGATACCTGCGGTTGCGGATCAACTGTACCAACCAATTGGTGATTGCCTGGGAAATAACACCCACCACGAATTGACGATCCGCATCCAACTGACGCCAGTTTTGAGTTGCATAAAGCTGCAAAGAAATCCTGGGACCAATGACCTGCAATCCGAATTCCTGAACAAATTCCGGATTTGCGGCATCCAGAACGCGGCGGTAGAAGCAACGGTTATTATCCAACAGCTGCAGCGCATAACATAACCAGTCAGAAAGCTGCAGATTGCTTCTTTTCAGCGGCTGCGCCAGTTCTTGTTCACAAATCCACATCAGCACATCTCTGGTGTCCTGAAAGTGATAGTAGAAGCTTTGCCGCTTCATATTGGTAGCATCCATCAGGTTTTGTACAGTTATTTTCTCAAAAGATTTTTCCATGATTTGACGACGCATCGCATCGGCTATTTTTTGCTTTGTGTTGCAGCACATGTCAGTTACCTCCCCCAATCACAGACACCAGACAGCGGGATTCGTGGTGGAGATTGCCATAGCCCCGGCATTCAGAGCGTTCATGACATCCTCCTTATCTGCAATCAGTCCCCCGGTCAGTACCGGAGTATGAACACGTTTGCAGATCTGACGAATGGTTTTCGGCATGACTCCCGGAAGAACTTCAAGAAAATCAGGTCGAACCTTTTCCAGGTTTTCAAGGCTTGACAATGCCATGGAATCAATTACGAACACTCGCAGGATGGTGTACATGTGCAGTTCCTTCGCCCGCCGGATAAAGTTGGGCCTGGTGGAGATGACCCCATCTGCCTGGGTGGCGGTTCGGATAAAGTCAACCGCGATCTCCCGGGAGGCGGAAAGACCGGTCACAAGATCCACATGAACAATCACGATTTTCTGCGCGGCTTTCGCCTGCGCCACAAGATCCGCAATGGAGCAAATATCACCAAAGAGCAGAAAGACCACCCGGATATTCTCCTCTGCCAGACAACGGGTAAGGCCAGCCTGATCCTTTACTGCGGCAATCACTGGGGACGCAGCCACCGCATCATAAAATCTCTGATCCATCTTGGTTCTCCTTTCGAAATAAAAAAAGAAAAAGAGCAACGCCAAGGCCAGCAGTTTCCTGCTGTTTGACCCGCTCTCACATCTCGAGGGTTACCATATTGTGTTGCTGCTGAAAGCTTGAAAGTCAGCCTTTGTTTATACGTTAACATAGTTTGATATGAAAATCAAATTGATTTCTATATTAAAAGAAAAAATCTCCAAAAATTACAGTTTGAACTGCGAATTTTTGGAGATTTTGTCGAAGCAAAGGATGGCGTGATAATAGATTTCCCTAGGGCAACACCGCACAATGGGAGCTGCGGGCTTCGGCGGATCTTTTGCCCCAATCGTGCAGTATGAAAAATGGGAAATACATCCAGTATTCCCACATTTTCCATACTTTCGCTCGGGTCAAAATCTCTCACCGAATCTCCTTGCCCCATTATGCGGTGTTGCCCTAGATGATTGAAAAATAGTCTTCTCAATACTTTGCCAGAAGCGTGGTCAGTTCCGCCATGGTTTTGCCGCCGGAGAAAGATTCTGAGGTGTTGACCACCGTCAGAGGAACGCGCTGAATGTTGTAAGTCTTCACTAACTCCGGATATAAATTTGCGTCGATCATATGTGCAGTCACCAGAGGGTTCTCCCAGGCAATACGCTGCGCATTCCCAACCAGCTGGGAACAATGCTGACATCCCAGAGAGACACAAACCTGTATGACCATAGGCTTCCTGATCTTGCCGATATCCTTCATCGTAGGCTTGTCCAACGGCTTCACCGCAGCGCCGGCGGTCAGGATGGCGGAGGCAAACGCGTTGATTTCCTTGCCGCCTGGAATGCCGTGGAATATCATCCGGGGAACCATTCCCGGCTGCGCAATGCCGGTAGCAGGAAGCAGGGAACGATCCATCGCTGAATCCAATTCCGGCACTTCGCCGCAAGCCAAAAACCGGCAGGAGAGCTTCGGAGACAGGGAAACCAGATGGTTGATAAACGCCGCCATTTCCTGGCTCTTATCATCCTGCGCCAGGATACAGGTAAATTCTACCGGCGCGGTGAGCTTTTGCAGCAGGAGATTCAGCTGCTGCAGCAGCGTTTCGGAAAGCAGCGGACTCTGATTGGGAAAACTGGTTGGCTCCAAAGGCATGGCATATCCTCCTTACAGCAGACCCACCAGATCCAGACTGGGAGTCAGCGTGTCTTCACCGGGCTTCCAGTTTGCCGGGCAAACCTGGTCGCCATGCTCGGCTACAAACCGGGCCGCCTGCACTTTACGCAGCAGTTCCCCTGCGCTGCGTCCGATTCCCAGGTCATGGATTTCGTAAAGTACCACTTCACCCTGAGGATTCAGCAGGAAAGTCGCCCGGAGGGCTTGACCCTGATCTTCCAGCAAAACGCCGAACTGCCGGGCAAGTGCGCCGGCGGGGTCAGCCAACATCACATAGGGCAAATTGCGGATGGTTTCCGATGCGTCCGCCCATGCCTTGTGAACAAAGTGCGTATCCTCGCTGACGGAGAAAATCTCGCAGTTTTCTGCCAAAAAACCATCGTAATGCTCACCCAACTCTTTCAGCTCGGTGGGACATACGAAAGTGAAATCAGCAGGATAGAAAAAGAGTACGGACCAGTGGCCCAACAGATCGTCCATGGTATACAGTCGGCTTTCACCCCGATGATAACCAAAGACGGAGAAAGGTTCCAGGCCCTTGTGGATTAGGTGAGACATAACGTTACTCCTTTCGGTTTTGATTTGTCAGTATTATTATACCCGAATCATTGAGGCAATGCAAGGCAAAGGAAACCGGCATAACTGCAGGATTTGACAATATTCTGAAACTGTCAAAATCTGTTTTTCACTCCCTTGCATTTTCTCCAAACGCTTGCTATACTCGGTACAAAGGGGGATATATTATATATACCCTATCGGCTGCCATGGCAGTCAATTTGTAAAGGAGGAGTATGTACGATGGCAAAGGAAATCAAGCCCGGTTTTGGATGGAATAACGTGAACGGTATTTCCAAGGATGACGATCGCACCTGCGCTCTGAACGATATGAACTGCTTGGAGACGCAGGAGAAAAAGTCCTACGGAATCACAGACATGAATGCAGTAGGTAAGGACGACAATACCACTTGCGCTCTGGATGATATGAACTGTCTGAGTGAGGGCGACAAATAATTGCAGCAAATCAAACCGTGGCGCAGCATTCGCT
>OBLI01000280.1_pt1 | contig 55502 bp, 45 predicted proteins | sample 1519701 | NCBI WGS metagenome assembly OBLI01 (sample SAMEA3663005, study PRJEB22513) | pig gut metagenome | biome: pig gut; feature: pig-associated habitat; material: faeces | place: France | collected 2012
ATGACCACCAGCGTGGCCCCGGCGGCACGGGCGGCGCTCACCTTCTCGTCAAAGCCCCCGGCGGTGCCGGAATCCTTGGTGACGAGGTACTTTGCCCCCACGCTTTTCAGCATGGCAGCGTTCATTTCCTCAGAGAACGGCCCCTGCATGGCAAGGATGTGGGCAGGCTTCAGCCCCGCGCTCTGACACAGGCGCAGAGACTCCTCCATAGGGAGCACCCGGGCATAGGCCCGGTCGGCAAAGTTCGTCAGACCCGTATATTTTGCCAGTTCCTTGCTGCCGGTGGTGAGAAGAATCCTCCCCTCGGTGCCGTTCAGGTAGTCCACTGCGGCGGGAATGTCGGGGACGAATACCGCGTCCTCCCCTGCTTTGCAGCCGCTTCGCAGAAGCCGCTGATAGCGCACCCCGGATTTTTCACAGGCAGAAGCGATGTTCTCCGTCACCACGCTGGCATAGGGGTGGGTAGCGTCAATAACCATATCAAAGTTTTCCCGGGAAAACAGGGCCTGCATTTCCTCCCGGGTCAGCCGTTGGGCGGAAATGGTCAGATTTTCCCTCGGAGTGAGCAGCGTCTCCCCATACTCCGTCGCCACACAGGCGGTCACGGACAGGTTTTGGCTGCTTAAGAATTCCACCAACTCCCGGCCCTCGGTGGTGCCGGCAAACACACACAGCTTATACATCCCGGTATCCTCTGGGGGTGACCATGTTGCCGCCGATCATCCGGGTGGAGGCGTTGCCGATGAACACGGTGCAGAACATATCCACTTCCGCGTCCTTAAGCTCGCCCAAGGTGAAGAAGCGGCGGTTTTCCCCCTCACGGCCGATGTGCTGGGCCACGGCGCAGGGCCGGTTCTCGGGAAGCACCCGCAGCAGAATCTCACAGGCCCGGCGCAGATGGTCGGGTCGGCCGTGGCTGGCGGGGTTGTAGAGCACCATGCTCAGGTCGGCCTGGGCTGCACACTCCAGCCGCTTTTCAATTTTCTCCCAGGGGGTCAGCCGGTCAGAAAGGCTGATGACGGCAAAGTCGTGGGTCAGGGGCGCGCCTAAGATCGCCGCGCCGCTGCAGGCCGCCGTCAGGCCGGGAATGACTTCGATTTCCGGCTCGGTATCCTCACCGCGAAGCTCGTAGATCAGGGCCGCCATGCCGTAGATGCCGCTGTCGCCGGAACAGACCATGGCGACGTTCTTGCCCTTTTTCGCTTCGTCCAAGGCCATCTGGCAGCGCTGGGTCTCCCGGGTCATGGGGGTGGTCAGAAACTCCTTGCCAGCATAGCGCTCCTTGACGAGGTTTACATAAACATGATAACCGATGATGGTATCGCAGTTTTTCAGCGCCCGGTCTGCCCGGACGGTCATATTGTCGTAATCTCCGGGGCCAATGCCCACAACAATCAGCTTACCCAAAGTGTACCTCCCATTTCTTCCTGGCCACTGCCACGGTGACCCCATGGCAGGCTGTTTTCTTTACAAGGATCGTATCCGCGCCGACCAGCGCGGCCCGTTCGCAGACATTATCCACGCCCGTGACCTGCTGAACAAAGGGGGACGGCGTGAATTCCCCCGGCACCGCTTCCAATTCCGCGGCGGAATAGAACCGGATGGGGATAGTTTGTTCTTCACAGAAGGACAGCAAGCCTTCCTCGTCTTTTTTCAAATCAATGGAAGCGGCGGATTGAACCGCCCGGAAATCCAAGCCGTTCTCTTTGAAAACCTGTGTAACCGCCCTTTCGATGGCTTCCTTTTCCGTGCCCCGGCGGCAGCCGATGCCGAGGTGCAGAACCTTGGGAATCAGCCGCAGAGTGTTTTCAAAGGGTTCTTTGTCCGATACCGTCAGATAAATGCCCAAGTTTCCGGTTTCTCCGGAAATCACCCCGTTTGGCAGGGTTCCCACAAGGGGAAAGTCGCTTTTTAGGGGGATATCCCCTTCCAGAATGGCGGCGGACACGGCCTTTGCCAGCTTCATGGAGCTGAGGACACAGCCGTTTTCCGTGGCCCAGGTGTCCACCGAGAATTTACGGTTGATATCGGTGGCTGTGGTGATTACCGGGGTGGCGTTTAAGCTTTCCGCAATTTTTCGCGCCAGCGCGTTGGCGCCGCCGATGTGGCCGGACAGCAGCGGAATCACAAAGGTTCCCAATTCATCCACGCAGACCACCGCCGGGTCTGTCCGCTTGTCGTGGACAAAGGGGGCGATTTTTCGCACCGCGATGCCGCAGGAACTGACAAAAATCAAAACTTCCGAGGACGAAAAGCATTCGCCGTAGCATTGGGGGCTGATGGGCGCAAAGTCCGGTTCCCCGAACCGCTCCATGGTGAAGCTTCGCCATGTTATTTCCGGGCAAGCTGTCAGGATGCGCCGGGCGGTTGTGCAGCCCTGCCGGCTGAAGGCGAAAATGCTGCCCGTCACTGAGTGGCCTCCCGGAACTCCGTGGTAAAGCCGGGGTGGTACAATAGGCTTCTCATATACTTATCGCCCATGCAGTTGCCCACGATAATCAGAGAGGTCTTGGTCAGGCCGTTCTCCGTCACGGTCTTATGCAGGGTGTCCACGGTGCAGCGGAAGATTTTCTGGTCGGGCCAAGTGGCCTTGTACACCACCGCCACGGGGGTGCTGCCGGGATAGCCGCCCGCCAGCAGCTCCGATTGCAGCTGCTCCGTCAACGAGGTGCTGAGGAACAGCACCATGGTGGACTGGTGGGCGGCAAGAGACCGGATGGACTCCCGCTCCGGCACCGGGGTGCGGCCCGCCGTCCGGGTGATGATTACCGTCTGGCTCACATCCGGCAGGGTGTATTCCGCTTTCAGCGCGGAGGCCGCGCCGCAGAAAGCGCTGACGCCGGGACAGACGTCGTACTCGATGCCCAGTTTGTCCAGTTCGTCAAACTGCTCCCGCACCGCGCCGTAAATACTGGAATCACCGGTGTGCAGACGAACGGTGGTCTTCCCTGCCTTTTCCGCCGCTTCCATGACCGCAATGACCTGCTCCAGGGTCATTTTCGCGCTGTTGTGGATTTCGCAGCCTTCCTTGCAGTAGCTTAACAGGTCAGGGTTTACCAGAGAACCGGCGTAGATCACCACATCCGCTTCTCCCAAAAGCTTTGCGCCCCGCACGGTGATTAAGTCCACCGCGCCGCTGCCCGCGCCAACAAAATGTACCATATTATTTCCCCTTCGTCAGTTTTTCGATCAGCTCCATGGCGTTGTCCGACTGCGCCAGAAGCCCATATTCCTTGGAAAACAGGATAGTTCCAACCTCCATGTTCTCCCCCGCCCGGTGGCGCAGATGAAACAGGATGCGTTCGGTCAGTCCTGCTAAGGTCTTTTCCATACACCCGGCGTCCTTCAAAATCCGTAGGGCGTCGTCACAGGCAACGCACTCCAAAATCTTCCCGATTTTCTCCGGGGCCAGCCCCGCCGCACCGGCGTGGGCGGCGAGAATCTCCATGCGGCAGTCGCCGTATTTGGAGTGGGTATTCATCATGCCCCCAGCCAGCTTTACCAGCTTGCCGATGTGTCCCACCAGCAGCGCCCCCCGGAAGCCCAGCTCCCGGCAGATGTCCAGCGTTGTGCCGATAAAGTTGGAGGACTGCACCGCCTGTTCCGCATTTAACGCCAGCCCCGCCCGGATAAAGTCGCAGCCGTAGTTGCCGGGGGTCAGCAGGACGTATTCGTCCCCGTTTGCTTTTCGCTGGTGCAGCTCCACCCGGATGGTGTCAACGAGGGCCTTTTCACTCATCGGCTCTACAATTCCCGTGGTGCCGAGGATGGAGATGCCCCCCACAATGCCTAAGCGGGGATTGAAGGTCTGCCTTGCCAGTTTTTCCCCTTCCGGCACGGAAATCACCACGGACAGGCCGCACTGCGAATCGGTCAGCTTCCGCACTTCCTCCAGATTTTCCCGGATCATCTGCCGGGGCACGGAGTTGATGGCGGCGTTTCCCACAGGTTGGTCAAGGCCCTTTTTCGTGACCCGACCCACACCGAAGCCGCCGTCAATGGCGATGCCGGGTGCTTCCCGGGGGGACACCTCTGCGTAAATCAGCGTCTCGTTGGTCACGTCCGGGTCGTCGCCGCTGTCTTTTCGGATGGCACAGGACACCCGGTCAGACCCCATGGAAATATCCTCCACCGCCAGCGTGAGGGCCACGCCCTTGGGGGTGATTAAGGAAATGGTTTCCTTCCTCTGCCCGGTCAGCAGCATCCACGCCGCCGCCTTTGCCGCCGCCGCGGCACAGGAGCCGGTGGTGTAGCCGAAGCGCAGCTTTTTCCCGTCTTTTTCGATATATTCTTCCATATTACCGCAGAATCTGGTAGAGCATGGCGTTGCAGATGGCGGCTGCCACGTTGCTGCCGCCCTTGCGGCCCCGGGCCACGATGTGAGGAACCTCAGTGCCGATGATCAGCTCCTTGCTCTCCACCACGTTCACAAAGCCCACCGGTACGCCGATGATCAGGGCGGGGGTCAGCTTCCCGGCCTGCATCTGTTCATGCAGGGAGATGAGAGCCGTGGGGGCGTTGCCGATGGCGAAAATGCAGGGTTTGGGGAGCTTTGCCGCCCGCTCCATGGAGACAATGGCCCGGGTAACGCCCCGTTCCTTGGCCTCCAGAGCCACGTCCGGGTCGGACATGAAGCAGTGCACCTGCCCGCCAAGCTTACTAAGAATCGTTTTGTTGATGCCCGCGCGGGCCATCTGGGTGTCGGTGACGATGTCGCAGCCGCCGCGCAGGGCTTCGATGCCCTTGGCAACCGCGTGCTCGGAAAAGACCAGATTCTGCACATAGTCAAAATCCGCCGAGGTGTGGATGACCCGCTTGATGACCAGCTCGTTTTCCGGGTCCAGTTTGGTGTCCCCCAGCAGCTCCGTGATGATGGCAAAGCTGCGCTTTTCGATGTCCATGGGTTTGACGTTTTCAATCATGGCGATGTTTCTCCTTGATACAGGTGTCAATGAAGCCTTCGGCGAAGGCGGGATTGGAATAGAAATGGAAGTGGGGGTAGCCCGCGTAGAGGGTGGGTGAGGATACGGCGCAGTCCCACTGCTTTCCGGTGGTTTTTTTCGCGGTGAGGCTGTCCCCCGGCGCGGTACAGTCCCAGTGGTGGAACTCATGGGCGGCGATTTCGTCCCCGGCCTTGCAGAGCAGATTGTCTTTTTTCGACTGTAAGGTGACGTAGCCGAAGCGGGTGAGTTTGCCCGTATTGAAGCATTCCCCTTTTAAGAAACCCACCATGGGAACCCCCCCGATGGACTGGGTCAGGTACATGAAGCCGCCGCATTCGGCGATGCAGGGCAGGCCCTTTTTCAGTGACAAACGGATGGATTGCAGCATTGTCGTGTTTTCGCCCAGCTGCTCCAAATATAGTTCCGGGTAGCCGCCGCCAAGGTACAGGCCGTGGATATTCTGCGGCAGTTCGCTGTCGGACAGCGGGCTGAAGGGAATCAACTCCGCCCCCATTTCCGTCAGGGCTTCCAAGGAATCCTCATAGTAAAAGCAGAAGGCCTTGTCCCGGGCCACGGCGATACGGGCAGGTTCCTTGTGGGGGAGGATAACCGGCTGATACTCCACAGGCATGGCGCTGTTTGCCAGACCAATCAGGCCGTCAATATTCAGACTTTTTTCCGCCTGCCCAGCCAGAATTTGCATTTTTTCTTTTAAGTCTTCCACCTCAGCGGCGGTGACCAGCCCTAAGTGTCGGCTTTCCAGCGCGCAATCGGGAAGGCTGGGCAGAAAGCCAAAGGCGCGGATTTTAAATCGCTTTTCAATTTCCGAAGACAATGCCGCGTAGGTCATGGCGGTGCACTGATTTAAAATCACGCCCCGGATGTGGTTGTCCGGGTAAAAATCCAAAAATCCTTGAATGGCAGCCAAAACGGACAGCGACGCACCCTTGGCCCCCACCACCAGCACCACCGGGCTGTCCGTCACCTGAGCCACCTCGTAGGTGCTGCCCTTGGTACTGGTGAGCCCGGCGCCGTCGTAGAAGCCCATGACGCCCTCAATGACGCTGATGTCCCGATCCGCGCCGTTTTTCGCCAGCAGGAAGCGCAGGGTGTTGGGTGAGAAAAAGTGCAGGTCAAGGTTGGCGCTTTTGGCCCCGATGATACGGCTGTGGAACATGGGGTCGATGTAGTCCGGGCCGCACTTGAAGGCCCCGGTTTTGAGGCCCCGGTTGACCAGAGCCTGCAAAAGGGCGCAGACCGTGGTGGTCTTGCCGCAGCCGCTGTTGGTGCCGGCGAGGATCAGTCTGGGGATTTGGGTTTGCATCTTCTCACCTTCTTGTCGGGTTGACATGTTGGCAATTGTCAATTCAAGGAATAAGAGTTGACAGTTAAGGAGTCCCTTCGGGACGATTTTGAATATGATTGTGATGAATACCAGCTATATTCATATAAATGAACCGTATTCCGTATTTTTATTAATTCATCCCGTAGGGATACCACAACTGTCAACTGTTCACTGTCAGCTAAATGATATCGGGCAGGATTCCAGCAGATACACAGAAAGCCTCTGCACATTTTCCTCATGCAGAAGCTGAAAGTATGGAATTGCCACATCGCGCCCTGTTCATCGGCAGTCGTCTTCTTCCTCGGGTTGGTTACTCCGGGCACCGGCAGGAACAACCGGTGCCCGGCGGTTGTGCGTCTACGGCTCTTGGGCAATCAGCCGCATTCATTGGCGCTGCGTAAGGGGGAGGAACAACGCCTAAGGCATCAAAACGGCCGCAGCAACCCTATAAAGGATCGCCGCGGCCGTTTTTCCGCTGACTCACAACATCCATCTGCCCCTATCTCGGAGGCAAACGTATGATCACACTTAAGCAGGTCTCCTGACTTACGCATCCACAACACCGCACAGCCTTCTCAGGGAGTTTCCCCAATGACCGGCTTTCGCCTCGTGCGGTATCTTCGCGCATACAGTGGCGGTACCGTTCCGGAATCGCACCGGATTCACTATTCTCCGCGGCCCCTGAAATGCGGGCTGCCGCGGCACTTAAGCGCTTCCTCATCTAACCTAAAGATACTCTATTTTCGCCGTTTTGTCAATAGCCAACTGCCCCTCAGCGGGCCTCGGACAGCTCCCGGTTCAGGTTTTCCCGGGCGGTAGACAGCATCAGCTTGATGCGGTTGAGCTGGTTGACCTCCGACGCGCCGGGGTCATAGTCCACGGCGGCAATGTTCGCCTGGGGGTAAGCCTTTTTCAGGGCCTTGATGACACCCTTGCCCACCACGTGGTTGGGAAGGCAGGCAAAGGGCTGGATGCACACGATATTGGGCACCCCGGTCTTAATCAGCTCAATCATTTCGCCGGTGAGGAACCACCCCTCGCCGTACTGGTTGCCGATGGACAGGAAGGGCTTGGTCTGCTCCGCGATCTCCCCGATGGGCATGGGCGCTTCAAAGCGTTTGCTCTTTTCGAGAGCCTCCAGCGCGGGCTTGCGGATCTGGCGGATGAGCTTCACGGCGGAGTCCGCCACCAGATCGCTGCTCTTTTTCGCGCCCAGGAACTCGGACTTGTACTTTCCGTTGTAGAAGCTGTAGTTCAGGAAGTCCATCAGGTCGGGCACCACGGCTTCCGCCCCCTCCCGCTCCAGCAAATCCACAAGGTGGTTGTTGGCAAGGGGCATATACTTGACGAGAATCTCGCCCACCACGCCCACACGGGGCTTTCTGAGACTTTCGTCAATGGGGAGATTGTCAAATGCTTCCACAATCTGGGTGCACAGCTCCTTATAGCCCCGGTGGGTCTCGCCGTCAATCAGATCCTGAATGCAGATGTCCCGCCACTTTTCGTGCAGGGCATTGGCAGAGCCGGGCACCAGCTCGTAGGGCCGCACCCGGTACAGGCAGCGCATCAAAAGGTCACCATAGACCACAGCCTTGACCATGTCTGCCAGAAGGCTGGGCGACAGGTGGAAGCCCTCGTTTTTCTCCATGCCGTTGGCGTTGAGGGAAATCACGGGAATCTGGCTTAGACCCGCCTTTTCCAGCGCACGGCGGATGAAGGCCACATAGTTGCTGGCCCGGCAGCAGCCGCCGGTCTGGGTCATCATCACCGCCAGGTGATCGGTGTCGTACTTACCGGAGAGGATGGCCTGCATGATCTGGCCCACCACGGTGATGGAGGGGAAGCAGGCGTCGTTGTTGACGAATTTCAGTCCCGTATCGATAGCCTGCCGGTTGTCGTTGTCCAGAAGGACGATGTTATAGCCGTGCTTGCGAACCACCGGCGCCAAAATGTCAAAGTGGATGGGGCTCATCTGGGGGGCCAGAATGGTGTAGCCCTCCCGGAACATTTCCTTGGTAAACTCCTTGCGCTCATAGGTAATGGGGACGGGCTTCGCCACGATTTTCTTCTCCCGGCGCATATCCATGGCGGCAAGCAGGGAGCGGATACGAATGCGCACCGCGCCCAGATTGTTGACTTCGTCGATTTTGAGGAGCGTATACAGCTTGTTGCTCTTTTCGAGAATTTCGCTGACCTGATCGGTGGTGACGGCGTCCAGACCGCAACCGAAGGAATTGAGCTGAATCAGTTCCAAGTCGTCCCGCTGGGACACGAACTGGGCCGCGCTGTAGAGCCGGGAATGGTACACCCACTGGTCCACCACCCGAATGGGCCGCTCGGGGTCAAAGTCGATGGGCAGGCTGTCCTCGGTGAACACCGTCAGACCGTAGGAGGAAATCAGCTCGGGAATGCCGTGGTTGATTTCCGGGTCGATGTGGTAGGGGCGGCCCGCCAGGACGATGCCCCGCCCGCCTTTTTCTTCCATCTCAGCCAGCCGCTTTTTGCCCTCGGCCCGGATGTCCGCCTTGGCCTGAAGCTGCTCTTCCCATGCCTTATGGACTGCGGCCCGGACTTCTTTTGCAGGAATGCCCCACTCCTCGGCAGCGGTTTTCACCAGCCGGTCGGCGGCGGTTTTCTCGCTGGTAAAGGCGATGAAGGGGCGGATATAGTGGACGTCGCCGTTGCTGATGGCCTCCACGTTGTTTTTCAGGTTCTCCGCGTAGGACACCACGATGGGGCAGTTGTAGTGGTTCTGGGCCTGCTTCGTCTCCTGATGCTCGTAGAACACGCAGGGGTGGAAGATGGTTTTTATGCCCTGATCGATGAGCCACTGGACGTGACCGTGGGACAGCTTGGCGGGGTAGCACTCGGACTCCGAGGGGATGGACTCCATGCCCTTTTCGTAAATTTTGCGGGTGGAGAAAGGCGACAGCACCACCCGGAAGCCCAATTCCTTAAAGAAGGTGGCCCAGAAGGGGTAGTTTTCATACATATTCAGCACTCTGGGAATGCCGATGGTGCCCCGGGGGGCTTCGTTTTCTTCCAGCGGAGGGTAATCGAACAGCCGCTGGCGCTTGTACAGCACCAGATTGGGGGCCTTCTCCCCCTTGTCGTTGCCACCGGCACCCTTTTCACAGCGGTTGCCGCTGATGTGCTTTCTGCCGCCGGGGAACTTGTTGACGGTGAGCATACAGTTGTTGGAGCAGCCGCCGCAGCGCACGGAAGATGCGGTGTAGGACAGATTCAGAATGTCATCCAAGGACAGCATGGCGGTTTTCTGCCCGGTGTAGTGGCTCCGGGCCACCAGCGCCGCGCCAAACGCGCCCATGAGGCCGGAAATGTCCGGGCAGGTGGCGTCCACGCCGGAAATTTTCTCAAAGGCCCGCAGCACCGCCTGATTGTGGAAGGTGCCGCCCTGCACCACGATGTGGCGGCCCAAATCCTCCGGGGAGGCCAGCTTGATGACCTTGTACAGGGCGTTTTTGATGACGGAATAGGCAAGGCCCGCAGAGATATCGGATACCGATGCGCCCTCCTTCTGGGCCTGCTTGACGTTGGAGTTCATGAACACCGTGCAGCGGGTGCCCAAGTCCACGGGGGCCTTGGCGTACAGGGCCTCATGGGCGAATTCCTCAGCGGTAAAGCCCAGAGAACTGGCGAAATTTTCAATAAAGGAACCGCAGCCGGAGGAACAGGCTTCATTTAAGAGAATCGTGTCCACCGTGCCGTTTTTCAGCTTGATGCACTTCATGTCCTGCCCGCCGATGTCCAGCACGCAGTCCACCTCCGGGTCGAAAAACGCCGCGGCGGTGGTATGGGCAATGGTCTCCACCACGCCCTCGTCCAGGGAGAAGGCGGCTTTGAGAAGGGCCTCGCCGTAGCCGGTGGAGCAGGCACGGACGATGTTCGCCCCCGCGGGCAGCAGGCGTTTCAGTTCCGAAACCGCATATTGCGCCGTCTGAATGGGATTGCCCTGATTGCCCCGGTAGAAGTGCCACAGAAGCTCCCCCTGCTGCCCGATCAAGACCAGTTTGGTGGTGGTGGAGCCGGCATCGATGCCAAGGAAGCAGTCGCCCCGGTAGGTTTCCAGTGGCTCCTTGCGCACCACCGCCCGGCTGTGGCGGCACTGGAACTCGGCAAAATCCATTTCGTCCCGGAACAGCGGCTCCAAACGGGGCATTTCAAAACTCACCGCCACGCCCTTTTCCAGTCTTTCCACCAAATCGGTCAGGGCCACCGTCTTCCCTTCCCTGGCTTCCAGCGCCGCGCCCATGGCGGCAAACAGGTGGGAATTTTCCGGGTCAACGGTGGTTTCCCCGGTCAGCTTCAGGGTGCGGATAAAGGCGGCTTTCAGCTCCGTCAGGAAGTGGAGCGGCCCGCCCAGGAACGCCACGGTGCCCCGGATGGGCTTGCCGCAGGCAAGGCCGGAGATGGTCTGGTTGACCACCGCCTGAAAAATGGATGCCGCCAAATCTGCCCGGGTGGCGCCCTCGTTGATGAGGGGCTGAATGTCGGTTTTGGCAAATACACCGCACCGGGCGGCAATGGGGTACACCTTCTGGTAGTCCTTCGCCGCCTCGTTCAGGCCCGTGGCGTCGGTCTGCAAAAGGGCTGCCATCTGGTCGATGAAGGAGCCGGTGCCGCCGGCGCAGACGCCGTTCATCCGTTCCTCCAGACCGCCCTTAAAATAGATAATTTTGGCATCCTCGCCGCCCAGCTCAATGGCAACGTCGGTCTGGGGAGCAACGGACTTGAGGGCCGTTGCCACCGCCACGACCTCCTGAACAAAGTCGATTTCCAGCGCTTTTCCCAGATTAATGGCGCCGGAGCCGGTGATGCGCAAGCGCAGGTCACAGGGACCAAGCGCCTTCTGCGCCTCCATCAGCAGGGATTTCAGGGTTTGCTGGGTATGGGCATGGTGGCGGCGGTATTCTCCGTAGAGAATTTCCCCTTCCTCACTGAGAATAACCAGTTTTACGGTTGTGGAGCCGATATCGATACCGGCACGATAGGTGTTCATGATAACCTCTCTTTTCATAGCACAGTAAATAGGAAATGACACAAATGGGCAGCGCCCCCAGAACATCCAGCGCGGAGTGCTGCTTTAAACACAGGGTGGAAACGCAGATGAGAACCGTCAGCACCGTCAGCGGCAGCAGCCTTCCCGGTTTGCGGAGTCTGTCCGTGTGGGCCGCGGCCGCCAGCGCGGCGAGGGCACCAATCACGTGCTCCGACGGGAACACATTGGTGCAGGTGTCCACCGCGTAGATCAGCCCCACCGTCCGGCTCAGCAGATTGTCCCGGGGAAACGTCTCCGGGCGCAGATTCTGGCAGCTGGGATACAGCAGGAAGATGGCGGTGGACATGGTGATGGAAACGCACAGGAACTTACTGTAGCGCTTGAAGGTATCCACATCATACAAAAGTGTATACAGGTGGATGCCCACGATGAAGACGTACCAGCACCCGTAGAAAATCAGAAAGCCCTCGTGAAAGGGGATTTTGTCGTCCAGAAAGCAGTGCATCACATGGTAGCTCTGGGCCGGGTTGCAGTTTTCAATGAGAAAATACCGCATCAGGTACGCGGGCCAGAACAGCAGCCACCACAGATGCCGGTACTGGGGTTCCTTGATTTTTCGCAGACGGAATGCCCGCAAATCCGTCTCAGGCTGTGGAAACCGCATGGGAACGCCTCCGTTACTTCCGGTGAATCCGGGTTTCCAGCGTCTCCTGCATCTGCTGCAGGTGCTGGGTCAGGGGCAGATCAGTGCGGAAGGGGCGGAAGAAGTGGTACTTGAGGGCCCGCTCCTCCCGGCGCTGACGGATTTGGGTCTTCAGCGCCTCATAGCGGACAATCACGTCGTTGTCCTCAGCGAAGGCCTTCAGCTTCACCACCAGCTGTGCGGAGTGAATTACGTCGATGGCGAAGATGCCGAAGAACATACCGATGAAGAAGGAGAACGCCAGATTATTTGCCAGCCACTGAAGTCCTTCCAGAATGTACGGGTGAATCAGGAAATAGTACACAGCCCCCAGGACTGCCCAGAAGAAGGAAAACAGGGGGCAGACGATGCCCTGCACGTTGCCCCACAGGTTCGAGTAATCCCACAGCCGAACCTTCAGAAATTTCAGGCAGAACACACCGGCAACGTATTCAATCAGCGTCATACCCACCGCCATGGCGGCAAACAGCATTACCTTATTCCAGAATGGGTCGGAAATCAGGCTGAATTTTTCCAAAGATGCCAGCAGATACAATGTACACAGGCCGAAGCCGTAAATGGGCAGGTACGGCCCGGTGCAGAAGCCGGGGTTTACGATTCTATCCGGGCGCTGGGTCAGGTTTCGGAACAGCAGCTCCAGCACCCACCCCAGGACGGAACCCACAAAAAACAGGAACGCCAAAGTCAACAGTAAGCTCACACCGATCACTCCTTCTATCTCAAAAATACAGCAAAATGATGAACGAGGTCAAAACTATTTTTTTCCAATTTGTGAATTATCTGGTTTCACCGCCACTACTGTAGTTGACTAAATTATACTATAGCTGACAAAGAAAACATGTCATTGCGAGCCAGTGCGCACACTGGCGTGGCAATCCGTACTTCTTTTCATAGCAGGTATGTATTCGGAACGTGAGAAGGGGGAACGGATTGCCACGTCGGGCTTCGCCCTCCTCGCAATGACATGCTAATTCACTATATTCCCCTTTTGTGAATAATCAGGCATCACCGCCGCACATAGGCTGTGCGGCGGTGTGATTTATTCCTCTTTGGGCTTGCGGTAGGCTTCCGGAAGCGTCCCCTCCCCGCCCATCATGGCGGTCATTTCCTCGATGCGCTCTAAGGGGAAAGGGGGATTCGCCAGTGGCCGCATGGCGATGGACATGAGCTTCATGGGGTTGTCGTCCGCCAGCACCCGGTTGGAGCTTAATCCGCCGCAGCGCTTGCAGCGATGGATGATGGCCCACTCCCCCTTATTTCGCACCCACACCGCCACCGGCTCCATGAGTCCGCCGCAGTCGGATTCCCGGTCCCCCGGCTCCATGTCCACGTGCAGGGAGTACAGGCAGTTGGGGCAGTGGTTCCGGTGGTCGCTGCCGGCCCCCACGGGCACCACCAGCCGCCCGCAGTTGCGGCAGGTGAAGGATTCCTCGCAGGCATGGGTCTTGTAGTAGCCCTTTTCGTACTGTTTGCGCTTGTTTTCACGATTCATAGTGGTTTTCTCCCAGATTTTGTTGTATCATGAATGGCTGATGTGGATAGCAAAAGGATTATTCGTTTGAGTTGAAAGTTGACAGTTAAGGAGTCCCTCCGGGACAATTGAAATCATCCCAGATGGAAGACCGGATGACTTTCTGCATCATGTACTGTGCACAAAATTTGTGGGGATATATTCAATCATCCCGAAGGGATACCACAACTTTCAACTTTCAACTGTTCACTGTCAACTGATTTCATTATATCCATTGCGTGAAAAATGTCAAGGCTGCCGCCGCGGCGCATTGACAGAAGCGAAATTTGGCGGTATACTAAAAGGCAGAAAAGGAGGCGGTGGATATGGATTTGGCGGAATATCTGCCGTTTTTCCCCAAGCTGTCCCCTCAGCAGCAGGGGTTGCTGACGGACTCCGTGGAGCCTTTGGATGCAAAGGCCGGGACGGTTGTCCACAACGGGAGCCTCGACTGTCTGGGCCTGCTCATTATCCGCTCCGGGCAGCTTCGGGTGTACGCCCTGTCCGGCGAGGGCCGGGAAATTACGCTGTACCGGCTGTTTGACCACGATATCTGCCTGTTCTCCGCTTCCTGCGTCATGCCGGACATTCAGTTTGAAGTCATCATTGAGGCGGAGAAGGATACCAAAATGTGGGTCATCCCCTCCTGCCTTTTTAAGGACTTGATGGAGCAGAGCGCGGCGGTGGCCAACTACGCTAACCAGCTGATCTCCAGCCGGTTTTCCGACGTGATGTGGCTCATGGAGCAGATCATGTGGAAGAGCTTTGACAAGCGTCTGGCGCTCTTTCTGCTGGAGGAAAGCGCGCTGGAGGGTTCCGCGTGTCTCAAAATGACCCACGAGCGCATCGCCAATCACCTTGGCACCGCCCGGGAGGTGGTCACGAGGATGCTCCGGTACTTTCAGAGCGAGGGCATGGTGCACCTGAGCCGGGGAGAAATCGCCATCACCGACGAAAAGGCCCTGCGAAAATTAGTTGAAAGTTGATAGTTGACAGTTGACAGTTAAGGAGTCCCTTCGGGACAATTGAAATCATTCGGATTACAATACCAAATGTTCCTGTATAAACGAACTGTTTTAGAATCTGCATACCACAACTGTCCACTGTCAACTGTCAACTTTTAACTGACATAAATACCGTGGCTTTCTGCCGCGTTGCTATTTAGACTTTCATATTTACATAAAGGAGAGCAAGTATGAAGATTACCAACGATATCCGCTATGTGGGCGTCAACGACCACCAGGTTGACCTGTTTGAGGGCCAGTATGTGGTGCCCAACGGCATGGCCTACAACTCCTACGTCATTCTGGACGAGAAGGTTGCCGTTATGGACACCGTTGACCGGAACTTCACCCACCAGTGGCTGGACAACATCCAGAACACCCTTGCCGGCCGGAAGCCCGACTATCTGGTCATTCAGCACATGGAGCCGGATCACTCCGCCAACATTGCCAACTTCCTGAAGGTCTATCCCGACACCATCGTGGTGTCCTCCGCCAAGGCCTTCACCATGATGAAGCAGTTTTTCGGCGACGACTACGCAGACCGCCGGGTTATCGTGGGCGAGGGCGACACTCTGTGCCTCGGCAAGCATACCCTGGCCTTCGTCACCGCCCCCATGGTCCACTGGCCCGAGGTCATCGTGACCTACGATACAACCGACAAGGTGCTGTTCTCCGCCGATGGCTTCGGCAAGTTTGGCGCGCTGGATGTGGAGGAAGACTGGGCCTGTGAAGCCCGCCGGTACTACATCGGCATCGTGGGCAAGTACGGCCCTCAGGTACAGGCCCTGCTGAAAAAGGCCGCAGGTCTGGACATCTCCATCATCTGCCCCCTCCACGGCCCCATCCTCACCGAGAACCTGGGCTACTACATTAACCTGTACGACATCTGGTCCTCCTACCGGGTGGAGAGCGAGGGCATCGTGGTGGCCTACACCTCCGTCTACGGTCACACCAAGGCCGCTGTGGACCTGCTGGTGCAGAAGCTGCAAACGAAGGGCTGCCCCAAGGTTGTCGTTCACGATCTGGCCCGCACCGACATGGCGGAGGCCGTGGAGGATGCCTTCCGCTACGGAAAACTGGTGCTGGCTACCACTACCTATAATGCCGACATCTTCCCCTTCATGAAGGAATTCATCCACCATCTGACCGAGCGCAACTTCCAGAACCGCACCATCGCGCTGGTGGAGAACGGCACCTGGTCGCCCCTCGCCGCCAAGGTCATGCGGGGTATGTTCGACGGCTGCAAGAACCTGACCTTCACCGACACCACCGTCCGTCTGCTGTCCGCTCTGAACGACGACAGCAAGGCCCAGATTGAGGCCGTCACCGACGAGCTGTGCAAGGATTATCTGGCCCAGCACGACGACACCGCCAACAAAAATGACCTCTCCGCCCTGTTTAACATCGGCTACGGCCTGTACGTGGTGACCTCCAACGATGGGCAGAAGGACAACGGCCTCATCGTCAACACCGTGTCTCAGGTCACCAACACCCCCAACCGGGTGGCGGTCACCATCAACAAGGCCAACTACTCCTACCACGTCATCAAGCAGACCGGCATCATGAACGTCAACTGCCTGGACGTGTCCGCCCCCTTCTCTGTCTTCCAGAACTACGGCTTCCAGAGCGGCCGGACTGCCGACAAGTTCGCGGGCGTTGAGGAGCTGCGCTCTGACAACGGCCTGCGGTTCCTGCCCCGGTACATCAACTCCTTCATGAGCCTGAAGGTGGAGTCCTTCGTGGATCTGGACACCCACGGTATGTTCATCTGCTCCGTCACCGAGGCCCGGGTCATGTCCGACAAGGAGACCATGACCTACACCTACTACCAGAATAACGTCAAGCCCAAGCCCGCTACCGAGGGCAAGAAGGGCTTTGTCTGCAAGGTCTGCGGCTGGGTCTATGAGGGCGACACCCTGCCCGACGACATCGTGTGCCCCCTGTGCAAGCACGGCGCTGCGGATTTTGAACCCATTCAGTAATCCCAAGAAAAAGGGGCTGTCTCACTAAGGAATTATCTCGTCAAGAAAAACTGTCATTCCGAGCCATCCGCAGGATGGCGTGGGAATCCGTTCTCCTTAAAAATGTCAGTAATCTGAACATTTCAAGGGGTATACGGATTGCCACACCAGTGACTGCGGTCACTGGTTCGCAATGACAGTTCTTTCGTTTATGTACTTTTTGCACAATTCAAGGGCGTGTTGCAACACTTTGCAACACGCCCTTCCAATTTTAACCAAAGATACTGAAAATTCCGAGGGCGTCCAAGGCAATCGCCAGGAATGTCAGCGCCAGTAACGTGAGACAAATGCCGACGATCCAATCCAGCTGCTTCAGTGTCAGCGGAATCTTGTCATACCAGCTCTCCTTCTGGAGCTGCCACGGGGTCTTCGGCTTTTCCTGCGACTGGTCGGCCCCACTCTCCGGGGTCTGCTTCTCTTCCTCAGCCATTACTTCTTCGCAACGTACTTGCGGATATCCATGGCAACGGCGGTGATAACCACAAGGCCCTGAACGATGTAGTTGAAGTTGGGGTCAGCGCCGATGAACTGCAGAATGATCTTCAGCAGCTCGAACACCAGCACGCCGATCAGGATGCCGCCCACGGTACCGATACCACCGGTGGTGGACACGCCGCCGATGGTACAGCCGGCGATGGCTTCCAGCTCGTAGGAAACACCCATGGAGGCGGAGGCGCCGCCGGACTTACCGGTCATCAGGAAGCCGGCGAAAGCGTACATGATACCGGCGGTCATGTAAATCATGGTCTTTCTGACGCGGACATTCACGCCGGAGACCTCAGCAGCGTTCTCGTTGCCGCCGATGGCGTAGATGTACTTGCCGTGGGTGGTCTTGTTATACATGAACCAGAACAGGACGCCAAACAAAAGCGCAAAGAGGATGTAACCATTAAAGCCCTTGAAGGAGCCGATGGGCAGAACCTTCCAGTTGAAGAAGGCCTTAAAGCTCTCGCTGAAGCCGCCGATGGGCTGCGCGTTGGTGTAGATCAGGTTAAAGCCGTAAATGATGGTCTGAACGCCCAGGGTCGCGATGAAGGGAGGCACGTTCAGGTAGGAGACGATCACGCCGGTGATGGTGCCGATGATCGCGCCGATGGCCAGAACGATCAGCAGAACCAGCCACATATTCATTTCCGGCATCCAGGAGAACATCCGGCTGGCGTAGTCAGCGCGCTGGACCATAACACCGGTGAGGGTGGCAGCCAGAGCGGCCTGACGGCCTGCGGACAGGTCGGTGCCCTTGGTGATCAGACACCCGGAAACACCCAGAGCGATCAGGAAACGGACGGTGGTATTACACATCAGGTTGTTCAGGTTATCCAGGGAGAAGAATCTGTCGATGGTGCAGCCAACCACCAGGCTGAGCACTGCCAGCATGACGACGATAGGGTTGCCCTTTACGACCGCCCAGATCTTCTGGGGGATGCTCTTTTGTGTTTTCATATTCCGAAGTTCCTCCTTGCTCAAACTGTCTCAAACTGGGTTGCCAGTTCCATGATATTTTCCTGGGTGGCATCCTTGCCATCCACAAAGCCGGTGACACGACCGTCGCACATCACCATAATCCGGTCGGACATACCGATCAGCTCCGCCATTTCGGAGGAGATCATGATAATGCTCTTACCGGCCCGGGCCAGTTCCTCGATGATGCAGTAGATCTCGTACTTGGCGCCCACGTCAATACCGCGGGTAGGCTCATCGAGAATCAGGACATCAGGCGCGTTGGCAAGCCAGCGTCCGATCAGAACCTTCTGCTGGTTGCCGCCGGAAAGGCTCTGAATCTGGGTCTTGCTGGAGGGGGTCTTGATATTCATTTTCTTGACATTGGTCTGGACAAGATTTTCGACCTTCTTGTCATCGATCACAACGCCATAGTGCAGGTACTTTCTCAAAGAGGCCACGGAAATGTTATCCGCAATGCTCAGAACACCCAGAATACCGGTGGCACGGCGATCCTCGGTCAGCATGGCGATGCCCTGATCGATGGCGTCCTTGGGACGGCTGATGGTCAGCTCCTTGCCCCGATAGCGAATCTTGCCGGAGGTGTGGGAACGGACGCCGAACAGGCCTTCCATCAATTCGGTACGCTGGGCGCCCACCAGACCGCCGACGCCCAGAATCTCGCCCTTGCGGACATTGAAATTCACATGGCGGAAGCTCTTGGGGTTGATGGAGGTAAAGTCCTCCACCTCGAACACCACATCGCCGGGAACGTTGTGGCGCTCCGGGTACAGGTTGGTCAGCTCCCGGCCCACCATCTTGGAAATGATGAAGTCCGTGGTCAGGCCCGCGCTGTCCCAGGTGCCGATGTACTGTCCGTCACGCATGACGGTGACTTCGTCGGAAATTCGCAGAATCTCGTCCATCTTGTGGGAGATGTAGACGATGGACACGCCGTCCGCCTTCAAATCCTCGATAATGCGGAACAGGGCTTCGACCTCGTTGGAGGTCAGGGAGGAAGTGGGCTCATCCAGAATGAGTACCTTACAGTTGGCGGAAACGGCCTTGGCGATTTCCACGGACTGCATCTGGGAAACGCTCAGCTCTCCCAGCATCTGCTTGGGATCAAAGTCCATCCGAACCTTTTTCAGAAGCTCGGCGGTATCGGCGTACATCTTCTCGTGGTCAACCACGGGGATGAAGCCCAGCAGCTTCTTCATGGGGTAGCGGCCCAGGAAAATATTCTCGCCGATGGTACGGGCGGGAATGGGCTGCAGCTCCTGATGCACCATGGCGATACCCATTTCCAGAGCTTCCAGAGGATCCTTAATGGTAACCTTCTTGCCCTCGTAAATAATCTCGCCCTCGTCCATGCTGTATATGCCGAACATACACTTCATCAGTGTGGATTTACCGGCACCGTTTTCGCCCATCAGAGCATGAACCTTACCGGGGCGCAGACAAAGCTGGGCATGATCCAACGCCTTAACACCGGGAAAGGACTTACAAACACCGCGCATTTCCAAGCGGTATTCACTCATAGAGCAGACCTCCTATCCTATTGCGTGATTCAAGACTTTTCGTTTCGTCTCAGGGAAACCCGGAACGCGTTCCAGACTTCCCTCAAAAGAAACCCTTTGAAATGCGGGGTGGGCTGCAAGCAGCCCACCCGCAAGGGAAAACGGAGTAATTACTTGGTGACCTTGACGTAGTCAACCCAGTAGTAGTTGTCGATGGCTTCGCCGTTCAGGGCCTTGATCGCCACGTCAACAGCGGTGTGGGACTGACCGATGTGGTCGTTCAGAACGGTACCGGTCATGGTGCCCTTCTGGACCATCTCCTGGCACTCGTCCAGAGCGTCAACGCCCAGCAGGTAGATGTCCTCACCGACCTTACGGGTTTTGGCTTCGATGGCAGCGGCAGCGCCCAGAGCCATAGCGTCGTTGTTGCAGAAGACAACCTCGATCTCATCGCCGTACTGAGCCAGAGCAGCGGCTACGATTTCCTGGCCCTTGGTCTGATCCCAGTTACCAACGTTCTTGACCAGCTCCTTGACTTCGATGCCGGCATCGGTCAGAGCCTTGATGGAGTACTCGGTACGGTACTGCGCATCGGGGTTCTCGGGGTCGCCAACGACCATGACGTAGGAAACAACGCCGTCGCCGTTGATGTCGCCGTGGTTGGGCAGGTCGCGGACGATCTCGCCCTGGTAAGTACCGGACTGACGGGCGTCAGCACCGACGTAGCACACGGTGGGGTTGTTGATGATGCCGGGGTAGGACTCGTCGCCGTTGTCGCCCAGAGGCTCACGGTTGATGAGAACCAGAGGAATGCCGGCAGCAACGACCTTGTCGATGATGACTTCGGCAGAGGAGGTCTGAACCAGGTTGCAGATGATGACATCCATCTTCTGAGTGATGAAGGTATCGATCTGGTTGGTCTGCTCACCCATGTCGTTCTTGCCGTCGACCATGGTAACGTTGTACTTGACGGTGTCGGTCTCCAGAGTCTTGAAGTAGTTCTCGATCTCCTGACGGTACAGAGTCATGAAGTTGTCGTTGTACTGATAGATGGCAACGCCCACATTGTAGGTCTTGGCCTCAGCAGCGGCGGGAGCCTCGGTAGCAGCAGGTGCCTCGGTGGCAGCGGGAGCAGCGGGAGCCTGCGTCTCGGCGGGCTTGGAGCCGCCGCAAGCTACCAGCGTCACGGCGATTGCCAGAACCAGCAGCAGGGAAACGAGCTTTTTCATTTGTGTTCCTCCTAAAAATGAATAAAAATATGCTTAACCGGCCTTGCCGGATAAAGCCCATGCCGGGCGCTCCGCCCTCGGGCGGGGAAGCCTTGACAGGCCCGCCTTACCTTTTTCGCGGAACCGCCCTTTAAAACAAACACAATATACCACCAGTTAACACTTTTGTAAAGGTTTTCTGAAGTAATTCGTCAGTTTGGCACATTTTATACGTTATATTTTTGTGCATATTGCTAGTTTCTTTTCTGTCCTTCATGGAATACGCTTTTTCTCGCGCAGATTGGAAAATCCCCCGTTCTGACGGCGCAGAACGGGGGATATCGGGATAGAATGGTATGCAATTTTATCCAAAAAAGCGGTTCCACAGCGATTCCAGCCAGCCCAGCTCCTCCACGTGTCCGGCGTAGAGATAGCAGGTCTGTCCCCCGGCTTCCGTTTCATACCAGAGGTTGCCGGAAGCGTTGAAAACGCTGCCCTTTGCTGTGAGAACCTCCCCGGCGGCGAGGGTTCCCATTTCCAGAGAACGTGCGTCGCTGCCGTTGCTGCAGGGCAGGCTCATAAGCTGGGTGTCCTTCAGCGCCCGCAGCTGTTTCCCCCGCTCGTAGACTTCCGTATGCCCGCATTTGTCGAAGTAGGTTCGGGGCTGGATCTGGGCGGAATCCCAGAGCATGGCGTCCACCGCGTCGGGATTTTTATAGAGGGTATACATTTCAGTGCGCAGGGCCTGCCGGTCAATGGTCAGGCTGCCCACGAAATTGTCCGTCTCAAAGCTGTCGTAGTTCTGGTGATAGGTCGCTTCGATGAGCTTCCAAAACTCCCAGCTGTGCCCGTCTCCCACCAACGGACAGCCTGCCGACCACATGCCCCGCCCGCTGGTGTGGTTGCTGGTGCGGGTGTGGATGTTGATTTCGTTGGCCCGGTAGGGCGTAAAGCCGTCCGGCGTCATGTAGATGGCGGGCAGCGTCTCGTCATGATAATCGGTGCGGACGTGGAGCGCCTCATATTTTCCCTTGTGGTACACGGAGTAGAGCTGATAGGTGCCGTCCAGCACCGTTGCCGGGCCCACTTCACCCACATCCGGGATGTTCCAGGCGCCGTATTCCAGCGGACGGTCGGGAATCGTGCTGGCGTTACTGTTGCAATAGACCATTTTCACATTCCCGGCGGCGTCCAGCCGCAGCACCACGCAAACCCCGGACACCCGGTAGAAGCTGAGGTCTGACAAGGTGGGGTCGTCCATGTTGTCCGAGCAGCCGTCAAAGAGAAACACCGCCGAAAAGCCCCCGGCAAGGGCGTCGCGCACCTGCGGATTGTTGCGAACATGATAATCCAGCATCATTTCCACATAGCGGCGGTGGTCGTCGTTTTTTATCCAGGTATGCAGATTCCGCTGATAGGCCTGACCCGGCGTGTAGGCGCGGGCGGGAATCGGGAGAATCAGCAGCAGACAGAGAAACCCGGTGAAAATTGTCCAAACTACCTTCTTCATGCCCACGCACCTTTCGGAGAATATTGTTAATAAACGCACCCCCGTAGGGCGGGCTGCCCTCAGTGGCGACTGCAAATTCGCTGAAGCACAATTTTGCTGAGCAGTACCTGTCGAGGGGCCCAAAGGATGCCTGATGCGCACCCAGCGTCCGTAACGCATTAGCAGGCGGCCTTGCCGCCATCAGTGTACCACCTTTGGGGCGGATAGTCAATCCCAAGGGGGATTGACAAATCTGCTCTAATATGTTAGAGTAATTTTAGTCTAATCCAGTAGAGTAAAAGGAGGACACCCAATGCCTACCCCAAAAGTATATGACAGCGAATATAAATTCTGCCAGATTCTCTGGGCCAACGAGCCGGTGAAGAGCCGGGAGCTGGTGCGGCTGTGTCAGGAGCAGCTGGGCTGGAAATCCACCACCACCTACACCGTCATCAAGCGGCTGTCCCAGCGGGGAGTGCTGAAAAATGAGGATACCATCGTCACCTCGCTGGTTTCCAAAGAGGAGGTGCAGGCTTCCCAGCTGGAGGAGCTGGTGGACAAGACCTTTGACGGTTCCCTGCCCGCCTTCATCGCCGCCTTCACCCGGCACCGGAACATTTCCGAACAGGAAATCGGCGAGGTGCAGGCCATGATTGACCGCTATCGAAAGGAGCATACCCATGGCTGAGGGATTTTTAACCCTGGTCAACCGGGGACTTTCCGCCGGTTGGCTGGTGCTGGCGGTAATCGCCGCCCGGTTTCTGCTAAAAAAGGCGCCCCGGTGGGCTGTCTGCGCTCTGTGGGGGCTGGTGGCCCTGCGGCTGCTGTGCCCATTTTCGCCGGAAAGCCCTCTGAGCCTGATTCCCGATGCCCAGCCGGTGTCGCCGGAGGCGGTATGGAACACCGTGCCGGCGGTGGAAATGGCTCCCGATGCCACGGAAGCCCCCGTCTCTCCGGTTCTGGAAGCGGTGCTTCCCGACGGGCTCCCCGTCTCCCCCACCCCGGCACAAGAAATCGTCGCGGCGGCTTCCATTCTCTGGTGCGCAGGGCTGGCGGGGATGGCGCTGTACACCCTCGTCAGCTATCGGCGGCTTTCCCGCCGGGTGAAAGGGGCGGTTCGGATTGACGGGAATCTCTATCAGGGCGCAGCCATTCCCACGCCCTTTGTGCTGGGTGTCCTCCGCCCGCGGATTTATCTGCCAAACGCCCTCTCCCGGGAGGATATGCCCTACGTCATCGCCCACGAGCGCGCCCACATCAGGCGCAGGGACCCCCTGTGGAAGGCGCTGGGCTTCGGCCTGCTCTGTATCTACTGGTTCCAGCCCCTGCTGTGGCTGGGCTACGCCCTGTTCTGCCGGGACATGGAGCTGGCCTGTGACGAAAAGGTCGCCAGTGCCCTTTCCCCTTCCCACCGGGCAAATTATTCTCAGGCCCTGCTCAATTGCAGCGCCGGCCGCCGCTTTCTCGCCGCCTGTCCCGTGGCCTTCGGAGAGGTGGGGGTGAAGGAGCGGGTCAAGCGGGTGCTTTCCTTCCGCAGGCCCACCCTCCGGGCCGTTCTGGCGGCGGTTCTTATCTGCGCTGTGATCGCCGTTTGCTTTCTGACCAACCCCGTCACCCCAGAGCCGCCAAAGGTGACGGTGGCGCAAATGTCCATCACCGCCGAGGACGTGACCCCCACCGGCATGACGCTGACCTACCACCCGGACAACGCCTTTCAGGACGTGGACGCCGTTACCGACAGCATCTACTGGCTGGAAAAGCAGAATGCCAGCGGCGGGTGGCAGGTGGTGCAGCCCAATCAGTGGATTGAACCGGTGCTCCAGCCGGTGGAGGCGCCCGGTCAGAGAACCATCCATGTTGTCGTCACCGACAATAATCACCGGACGCTGGACTGGCCCCTGCTTGGCTATCTGGACGCGGGGCAGTACCGGGTTGGCATCCACTTCTGGGAGGAAGCGCAGGAGTATACCCTCTATGCCCCCTTTACGCTGGATAATCCGCTGGTGACTCCCTATGCCATCACCAGCAGCCTGAAAAAAGCGGGCAGCCACGCCATGCTGAAAGGTGACAATGCCCGGGCTTTGACACAGGCGCAGACGGAGGAACTGGTGGGAATTCTGAACAGCCTGACAGAAGCGGATTTCTACGCCAGCAACTTCATAAACACCCCCATCACCGTCGTGAGCCTTGTCAGCGGGGAGGTAACCATGCGGCTGCGCTATGACGGCGACAACCAAGTACAGCTGCAGTTGGACAGCCATTCCGCCGAAGCCCTCAGCGACACCAGATGGTGCATCTTCAATGATGGGCTGAACGCTTTTTTTGAAAAATTGCGGCAAGAAGAAGCCGGCTGACTTTTTTCGGATTCCGCTTTACACGGGGGGCGCTTCCGTGGTATAATCCGTGGCAGTAACGATGAGAGGTACAATGCCATGTCCAACCCCTATGATTCTGCGGAGTTTGAGAAGAAGTATACCTATCCCGGACGGGATCTGGGCGCTTTCTGGTCGGAGGAAAAAACGGTGTTCCGGGTCTGGGCGCCTACGGCCCGGGAGGTTTCCATTCTAATCTACCGGGAGGGCAGCGGCGGCGAGCCGCTGGCCCGGCAGCGGATGCACCCCGATGTGAACGGCACCTGGTTTGCCCAGCGGTACGGCAATCTGAACGGACTGTACTATACCTATCTGGTGACCGTGGATGGTCAGACCCGGGAGGCCTGCGACCCCTACGCCCGGGCGGTCGGCGTCAACGGTCAGCGGGCCATGGTGCTGGATTTAAAGAGCACCGACCCCGAAGGCTGGGAATCCGATCACGACCCCTTCCCCGGAAAGGGCATCACCGACGCGGTGCTGTATGAGCTGCACATCCGGGATCTTTCCATGCACCGCTCCAGCCACATCCGCCATAAGGGCAAGTTTCTGGGACTGACGGAGACCGGGCGAAAAACCCGGGGCGGCAATGCCACGGGCCTCGACCACATCAAAGCCTTAGGCGTGACCCACATTCATCTGATGCCCGTCTTTGACTTTGGCTATCCCGATGAAAGCGCCCCCAGCCCCCAGTACAACTGGGGCTATGACCCGGTGAATTTTAACGTGCCGGAAGGCTCCTACGCAAGCGACCCCTTCCACGGCGAAACCCGTGTGCGGGAAATGAAGCGTTTGGTGCAGGCCGTCCATGACGCGGGGCTGAGCGTTGTGATGGACGTGGTGTACAACCACGTTTTTGACGCGGGCAGCTTCTGTTTTAACCAGATCGTCCCCGGCTATTTCAGCCGCATGGACGAAGCCGGGCACTACAGCAACGGCTCCTGCTGCGGCAACGACACCGCCACCGAGCGGAGCATGGTGCGTAAATTTATTGTAGATTCCGTCAATTTCTGGGCGGATGAATACCATATTGACGGCTTTCGCTTTGATTTAATGGGCCTGCTGGACATCGCCACTGTGAACGAAATTGTCAGAACCGTCCACAGCCGCCACCCCAAGGCTGTTTTCTACGCCGAAGGCTGGCACATGGACACCCAGCCCGTAAAGCCCGGTATAGAGCTGGCGGTGCAGGGCAACTCCTCCAAAATGCCGGGCTTCTCCTTTTTTAACGACACCCTTCGCGACCTTCTGCGGGGCTCGATTTTTGACAGCCGCGCCCCCGGCTTCGTGTCCGGGTCCGTTTGCGACAAAGGGCAGCTGAACGCCTGCTTTATGGGCATGCCCTTCTGGGCGGGGCAGCCGGAGCAGTGCGTCAACTACGTCTCCTGCCACGACAACAACACCCTCTTTGACCGGCTGGCAATCATCTCCCCGGAAGCGTCCTTCGAAACCCGGGTACGGCAGAACTGTCTGGCGGCGGCCTTTGTCTTTCTGTCTCAGGGCGTGACCTTTTTACAGGCCGGTGAGGAAATGCTGCGCTCCAAGCCCAAGGGCCGGGGGCGGTTCGAGGAGAACAGCTACCGCTCCCCGGACCGGGTCAACGCCCTGCGCTGGGATACGCTGGACAAGCCGGAATATCAGGCGGTTTTTCAGTATTACCGGGGGCTGCTGGCCTTCCGGAAGGCCCATGAGGGACTGCGGCAGGCCAAACGGGAAACCGTCAGCCAAACGGTGTTTCCTGTGGAGGTGGAGAACCCCCGGGCCGCGGCCTATCGGGTGGAGGATCGTTATCACAGCATTTTTATCATTTTCAACGCCGATGGCTGTGACCTCACCCTTCCCCTGCCCCCCGGCCGGTGGGAAGTGAATATCCACGATCAGCAGGCAGGCACCGAGCCTCTGTTCACAGCAGAAGGACAGATCACGGTTCTCCCTGTATCCGCTACCGTTTTGACCCGGAAAAAGCCGGTGGATGTGGTGGCGGCCCTGATCTGGGAGAAGGACAAATTTCTCATCTGCCAGCGGCCCGAACACAAGACACGGGGCCTAATGTGGGAATTTGTGGGCGGCAAGGTGGAGCCGGGCGAGACCATGGAGCAGGCGCTGGAACGGGAATGCGCCGAGGAACTGGCAATCCACGTGAGCGTGGGCAGTCAGTTTTGGCAGGAATACCACGACTACCCGGATATGCTGATCCGGCTGACCCTGTTCCACTGCCGTCTGGAAAGCGGTGTCCCCCAGGCGCTGGAGCACAGGGATCTGCGGTGGATTCACCCCAGCCAGATTGGTCTCTTCCAATTCTGTCCCGCAGACGAGAATTTCCTGAAAGAGATTCAAAGGGTCTATGAAAACCGCAAGCCGCTTTGATTGTCATTCTGTGCTTACTCAGGAAAAGGAGAATATAGCTAATTAACACCGCATCCCTTGCCTCTCCCTGTGGGAGAGGTGGCAGCCGTCAGGCTGACGGAGAGGGCGACTGGTTACTTCATTGCCCTCTCAGTCACGGTCAAAGACCGTGACAGCTCCCCCAGAGGGGGAGCCAAGTGTTCTTGATCAGCTCAAGTACAATGTAACTGAATAAAGCCGATAAGCATATTTCACAAAACCAGCAGCCCGTCATTGACATTCGCCGTCAGATTTACTATAATAATCCCAAGAGAAGCCATTGATTCTCGTCAGGAGGTAACTTTATGGAAAAGAAAATCATCACCATCAGCCGGGAATTCGGTTCCGGCGGACGCACTGTAGGACATATGGTGGCGGAAAGGCTGGGCATTCCCTTCTACGACAAGGAGCTGGTGGACCAGATCGCCCTGGAGTCCGGCTTTGCCCCCAAATTCGTGGAGGAAAACGGCGAGCACTCCCCCGGCAGCAGCCTGTTCTCCTACGCCTTCGCGCCCCAGGGCGTGCCCGGTGTCATGAACGGCCTGTCTACGGCGGATTTTCTGTGGAACATCCAGTGCAGCGTGATTTTGCAGCTGGCGGAGAAAGGCCCCTGCGTCATCGTGGGCCGGAACGCCGACTATATCCTGAAGGACCGCAAGGACGCCCTGCATACCTTCATCTGCGCGGATATCGCCTTCCGGGCAGACCGCATCGTCCACCGCTACGGCGAGTCCGACAAGAGCCCGGAAGCCCGCCTGCACGAGAAGGACAAGCGCCGCCGGGTCAACTACCAGCACTACACCGGCAGAACCTGGGGTCAGGCCCAAAACTATGATGTATGCCTCGACACCAGCACCCTGGGCATCGAACAGTGCGTCGACATCATCTGCGGCATTGTGGAAAAGTCCAAGGGGTAAAGGAATAAATAGAAACGCTGTCATTCCACATTTGCGGAATGACAGCGTTTTTCGTATTGATCGAGTATATTGTGCTTTAGCCGATTAACCAGAATGTCATTGCGAGGAGCGAAGCGACGTGGCAATCCGTACTTCTTTTGGTAACGAGTACGCTATCGGAACATGAAAAGGGAAGCGGATTGCCACGCCAGTGTGCGCACTGGCTCGCAATGACAGGCTGATTCTCTAAATTCCCCTTTTCAAACCTTCGCCGGTTCCTTGTCCTCGTCGGCAATGGTGATATTCACGCCGTTGACCTCCACCGCTTCGTCGGCGCAGATCATGATGTACTTGACGCCGCCGATGACCCGGGTCTCGATGAGATCGTTCCGGGTGGGGTCCACCTTGATGACCACGTCCGGGGTCTTCAGCTCAAAGTGCTTATCGTCGATGATGTTCTTGGGATGCAGGTCGGCTTCAAAGCCGAAGGCCTCGTCGTAGTCCACGCTGAACTTACTCAAGTGCTCCTCGCTGACACCGCAGGCCGCCAGTACCTCCTTCACATCCGCCTTGGCGATCATCAGAGGTTCCGGCACCTTGGCCTCCTTGTGCAGGGCAATCCGCTCCCGGAGCTGGTCGTGAACCGTCTGCACCACGTCCAGACTGCACTCGTCGCCCAGCGAGGTGGTGAGCAAAGCTTCAAAGGTCTTTTTCTGCTCCTCGGCAGGCTGGGGCACCGGGGCGTTGAAAAGGGTTTCAATCAGGGCGTCCTGACTGGTCTTTACGTCGTGGGTGTAGTACAGGGCATTGTAGATATTGGTGGAGCGGTTGTCGAAGGCCGGGAACAGGAAGCCCAGAGCCGGGGCGGAGATCATCTGGCTGCCGGCCCCGTCGTGGAAGGTCTTTTCCTCCGGGATGTAGTGCAGCCCGCCCTTGGTCTGCTTGACGGGGCAGATGGAGCACAGAATGTACGAATACGTCTCGTCGGAATTGTCCTTCTGAAAGGCGTCGTCCCTGGACTTGAAGGGCACGTCATAGGTGTCATAGCCCAGCAGAATCAGGTAGTTTCCCTCCAGCACCACGGAATCAATGATCTTTTGGTAAAAGCTCAGCCGCAGTTCATCGTCCTTGAGCTGGGAAGCGCGCAGATCCATCAGCAGCTTGTGCTCGGGAGAAGAAGCCACCTGACTGGTTTTGAAGGTGATATCAATGAGGTTGCGCCCGATGGAGCCGGACAGGGTGCGCCGCAGAAGGGCAAAATACTTATCCCCCTCGTTTTCCGGCATAATGCCCGTGGACTGGCGGAATTCGGAGATAATCTCCTTGTTGTCGTTGACGAAACATCCGTAGATGGCGGTCATATTGCTGCGATCCCGGCGCAGATGCCGCCGAATCTCGCTGATTTCCTTATCAATCATGGTAAACCCTCGTTTCGTTGAGATACGCCCCAGTATAGCACATATGGCTCTACTTATCAAGCGATATAGTTCCGCAGCTTTTCTATCGCCCGCTCCCGGCGTTCGTTAAAATCCATCTCCGCGACCAGCGCCTTGGGCAGGGAGCGACGCGGCGGGTCTGTTTCTTGATATATATTTTTATCTATTTCTTTTTTTGTTTCTGTTTCTTCTTCTGTTAGGGGGGCTATAGGGGGGCTATCCTCCCCTCCCCAGCGCTTTTGGCTTCCTCTGCGCCCGGCAGCCACTGCCTTCTCATAATCTTCATTGGATTCGTCCACCGCCGGTTTGATGGTCAGAAACAGGGCATAGCCCAGCGCGTCCAGATTGGTTGGCAGCTTCCCCGTGTCAAAGTACGCGAAAACCGCTTTCAGAGCCGCACCGGCGCTTTCGTCCGGCACCGCGTCCACCACGTTCCGGATATTCCGAAACATCCGAAACCAGACTGCTCCCTCCTGCTTTTTCTTTGCCATTTGTATCCCTCCTGTCGCCTTTCTTTGCAGGCTTTTTACAGGATCATGATACCACACCGTACCAGTAATTTTTGTCAGACGCCGTTCGATCTTTTTCGCAGAAAACAGGCCTGCCGCAAGAAAGCAGCAGGCCCAAAACGATCTTTCAAAAGTGTTTATCAGCTAAAGGGGAATTTAGCGAATTAGTATGTCATTGCGAGGAGGGCGAAGCCCGACGTGGCAATCCGTTCCCCTTTACACGTTCCAATATCGTACCAGGCACAAAAAGGAGTACGGATTGCCACGCCAGCGTGCGCGCTGGCTCGCAATGACATTTTTTCTTAGTTAGCTAAAGAGCAATTTTGCTGAGCAGTGCCCTTCGAGGGGCCCTTAGGATGCTGGTTTACCGCCAGTGTCCGTAACGCATTGGCTGCGGGCCCTGCCCGCTCACCAGAGGCAGCCCCAGTTCTGGACGAAGTATTCGATGCCGGAATACAGGGTGGTGACTACGATGACGGCGATGACCACCCAGTTGAGAACGGCGATGCCGGGCAGGGCCATCATGACGCACAGGCCCACCATGGTGCTGGCGGTCTTGACCTTGCCGCTCCAGCCGGCGGCAATGACGGTGCCCTTCTGGACGGCAATGAGCCGCAGGCCCGTGACGGCAAATTCTCTCGTCAGCACGATCATCAGCGCCCAGGCCGGGAACACCCCCCACTGGCAGAACATACACATGGCGGCGATTACCAGCAGCTTATCCGCCAGAGGGTCCAGGAATTTGCCGAAGTCCGTCACCTGATGGTAGTGCCGGGCAATGTAGCCATCCACGAAATCCGTCAGGCTGGCAGCCACAAAAATCGCCAGAGAAACGTACATCCACAGCCCCGTCTGTCCGTGGGATAAGTACATGGTCACAAGGTACACCGGAATCATCAGCACCCGGGACAGGGTAATTTTACTTGCAGTGGTCATCTTTTTCATTCCTCCTCAACATATCCCGAAAGGTCGCCCTCCCGGCAGCCGTCGATAGTCACCATCACGAATGCGCCCTCCTGAACCGGCTCGTCGGACGCAATCCACACCCGGCCGTCAATGTCGGGAGAGTCGGCGTAGGTGCGGCCGTAGAACTGCTCTGCTTCCTCGTCGTAGCCGTCCACCAGCACCTCCATGGTCTTGCCAATCAGGGAAGCATTGTATTCGTCCATGATTTCGGATTGGAGCATTTCCACAATCTCTGCCCGCTTCTGAGCGGTTTCCGCGTCCACATGCTCCATTTCCGCGGCAGGCGTCCCCTCCTCGGGAGAGAAGGCAAAGGCCCCCACCCGCTCCATCCGGGTCTCCCGCAGGAAGTCGCACAGCTCCCGGAACTCCTCCTCGCCCTCCCCGGGCAGGCCGGTAATCAGGCTGGTGCGGATGACAAGGCCCGGAATCTTTGCACGAAGCTTTTTCAGCAAAGCCCGCAGGAAGTCCCCATCGCCCCGGCGGTTCATCAGCTTCAGAATCTTGCTGTTGCAGTGTTGGATGGGGATGTCCAGATATTTGACGATCTTCGGCTCCTTGGCCATAACCTCAATCAGTTCATCGTCAATTTCGTCCGGGTAGACGTAGTGCACCCGAATCCAGTGCAGGCCGTCAATCTGGCACAGCTGCCGCAGCAGCTCGGGAAGCAGCCGCTTGTGCTCCGGGAAATCCGTGCCGTAGCGGCTGGTGTCCTGGGCCACCACCATCAGCTCCTTCACGCCGCTGTCCGCCAGCAGCCGGGCCTCGTAGAGGATGTCGTCCAGCTGACGGCTGCGGTACCTACCCCGCAGGTAGGGAATGATGCAGTAGGCACAGCGGTTGTCACAGCCCTCGGCGATTTTCAGGAAGGCGTAGTGCTCCGGGGTGGTGACCACCCGGCCCGTCTCCTGCTCGGGGGCGTCGATGGAGCCAAAATCCTCCACATTCCTATCTTCCAGCAGGGCCTCGATGGCGGGCACGATTTCCGTATAGCTGCCGGTGCCCAAAATGCCGTCCACCTCGGGCAGCTCCTTGAGAATGTCCCCCTGATACCGCTGGGACAGGCAGCCGGTGACTAAGATTTTGCCCACCAGCCCCTCCGCCTTCAGCTGGGCGGTCTGCAAAATGTAGTCGATGGCTTCCGACTTGGCGGAGTCGATGAACCCGCAGGTGTTGATAACCACCACATCGCTGCCCACGATATCCTCCTTGACGGTGTGCCCGGCTTCCTGCACGCGGTACATCATCCGCTCGCAGTCCACCTGATTTTTCGCGCAGCCAAGGGAAATAAATCCAATATTTGCCATAGTTTAATCCTCAAACACGTCCTCAGTTTCAAAGGACAGTGCATCCATTGCTTTTTTTATCGCGCCGTAGCTGTGGCCCCGGCGAATCAGGGCGTCGATGGCCCGTTTTTTCTGCTTTTCGTCGGAATCGGCATCCAAACGGGCGCGCAGAAAGTCCTGAATTTTCCCCAACTGGTCGGGATAGTCTTCCAGCACCTCATCCCAATAGGCCTTGGGAATCTGCTTTTCGTAGAGGGCCTGTTTGGCGCGCTGAAGGCCGTAGCCCTTATAGATACAGGAGCGCACCACCTGCTCGGCGGTGGCCCGGTCGTCCACCAGATGCAGGTCTTCCATCCACGCAACCGCCGCCTCGGCCTGCTCCGGGTCCTCCCCTTTGCGCACCAGCCGCTGCTGCAGGTCCCGTTTGGACACGCTGGACGCGGAAACAATCCGAACCGCCCGCATTTTGGCGGACATTTTTCCCGCCTCCACGTTCAGACGTTCCAATTCCTGCTCGTCCAGTTCCTTGCCCGGGTACAGGCCGAAGTCCTCCACGGTCTGCCGGTACAGCCCCAGCCGGGAGCCGTCGGAAAAGGTGACCCAATACCGGCCCGCCCGGTCGGGAGCATTTTTTAAGGCATCAATCCTCATCGCTGAAATCGTCGGCATCCACGGCTACCGCCTTGTCCGCCGCTTTGGCGGGGGCTTTCGGCGCGCCGGTGTTCAGCTTCCACAGATTTTCCCGCACCTGGGCTTCCACCTGCGCGGCAATGTCCGGGTTGTTGATGAGGTACTCCTTCACCGCGTTGGCGCCCTGACCGATGCGCTCATCGCCCATGCTAAACCAGCTGCCGCTCTTCTGGATAATGTCCATCTGCACCGCCAGATCCACCAGCTCGCCCCACTTGGAGATGCCCTGACCGTACATGATCTCGAACACCGCTTCCCGGAAGGGAGGGGCCACCTTATTCTTGACCACCTTGACCCGGGTCTTGTTGCCGATGACGTTGCCGCCCTCCTTGATGGCTTCAATGCGCCGCACATCCAGACGGACGGAGGCGTAGAATTTCAGGGCGTTGCCGCCGGTGGTGGTTTCGGGGTTGCCGTACATGACGCCGATCTTCATACGCAGCTGGTTAATGAAGATGACCACGCAGTTGGTCTTGGCGATGGTGCCCGCCAGCTTGCGCAGGGCCTGAGACATGAGCCGGGCCTGCAGGCCCACAAAGGTGTCGCCCATTTCGCCCTCGATTTCCTGCTTGGGCACCAGCGCGGCCACGGAGTCCACCACCACCGCGTCGATGGCGCCGGAGCGCACCAGCGCGTCGGTGATTTCCAGCGCCTGTTCGCCGGTGTCCGGCTGGGAAACCAGCAGATTGTCGGTGTCCACGCCCAGCGCTGCGGCATACACCGGGTCCAGGGCGTGCTCCGCGTCCACGAAGGCCACTTCACCGCCCCGCTTCTGGGCTTCCGCCAGAATGTGCAGGGCAAGAGTGGTCTTACCGGAGGACTCGGGGCCGTAGATTTCAATGATTCTGCCCCGGGGTACACCGCCGATGCCCAGCGCCGCGTCGAGAGCCAGAGAGCCGGTGGGGATGGCCTCCACGTTCATCTCCGGGCGGTCGCCCAGACGCATGACCGTGCCCTTGCCGAAGCTCTTGTCGATCTGGGCCAGTGCGGTCTGCAATGCCTTTTTCTTGTCAGAAGCGGGAGCGGGCGCTTCATAAGCCGTTTTTTTCGTTGCCATACATCATACTTCCTTCCTGCCGTACTGCGCCAGAACAGCACGTTCTCTGTCATTATAATCTCTGGTTCGTTCCAGAATGGTATACCCGTTGTCCGTAAGAATCCTGCACACATCGTCCCCCTGCCCCATGCCGAATTCAAAGCACAGGAAGCCGCCGGGCTTCAACGCCGGGGCAAAATTCTTTACAATGGAGCGGTAAAAATCCAAGCCGTCCTCGCCGCCGTAAAGGGCCAGATGGGGTTCGTAGTCCTTGACACTTTTCGACAATTCCTGCATTTCCCGGCCCGTAATATAGGGGGGATTGGAGACAATCAGGTCGAATTTTCCCAAAAACGGGAAGGCGGGCTTCAAGGCGTCCGCCTGCACGCATCGCACCCGTCCGGTGAGCTTATTGAGGGACGCGTTTTCCTTGGCTACCGCGAGGGCATCCAGACTCACATCCGCCAGCGTCACCTTGGCGTCCTTCACCCGGCTGGCTACCGCCAGACCGATGCAGCCGCTGCCGCAGCACAGGTCCAGAATCCGGGGGTCTTTGTCGAGAAACAACGCCTGCTTAATTGCCAGTTCCGCCACAGCGCAGGTGTCGTCTCTGGGGATCAGCACCTTGGGGGACACGATCATGGGCAGGCCATAGAATTCCCACTGGCCTAAGATGTAGGCGATGGGTTCTCCGGCAAGGAGCCGTTTCAGGCCCGCTTCCACCCCCGCCACGATTTTTTCATCGGCATATAAATCCCGTTCCGCCAGAAACCGGGCCTGATCCTTGCCGGACACATGGCAAATGAGCATCCGGGCCAGCACCCCGGCATCCTGGGCGTCCTCCGTTTCCAGTAGCCGGCGGCGGGTGTCCTGATACAGCGCGCCGTACTGCTTTACCATCGGTCGGCGCCCTCCTGCTCGGGCAGCACCGCTTCCACGGCGGCAATACCCACCTCAATCATGGAGTCGTCCGGCTCATTGGTGGTGAAGTTTTGCAGCCACATGCCGGGAGCGGTGAGAATTTTCGTAAAGCCGTTGTCATGGCGGCCCGCCCAGCGGTTGATTTCGTAGGTGATGCCCACGACGATGGGCAGAAGCAGCAGCTTGAAGGCGATCATCAGCAGCCGGTAGCCGAAACTACCCCGGATAGCTTCCAGTGCCGGCACCGCCGCCAGCAGCGCCGAGGACGCCACGGAGAACACCAGAATGGAAATCACCATGACAACCAGCAGAAAGCTGGTGCCGCAGCGGGGGTGGAGCCTTGTCTGCATCCGCACGTTTTCCACCGTCAGGGGCAGTCCCGCCTCGTAGCAGCGGATGGTCTTGTGCTCCGCGCCGTGGTAGGCGAACACCCGCTTCATCTCCTGCATCCGGGAAACCAGGAACATATAGGCAAGGAAAATCACCATGCGGATAAGGCCCTCCACCAGATTCAGGGCCAGATTATTGTGAATCCAGCGGTCAAAGAAGCCGCCGATGACCATGGGCAGCAGGAAGAACAGCAGGATGGACAGCCCTAAACCCATGGCGACCGCTATGCCCACCACGGCCTGCTGGAATTTTTCATTGCCCAGCTTTTCTTCCAGCCACTGGTCAAATTTGGAAGGCTCCTCCTGCATTTCCTCGGGGGCCAGATCCGCCGAGTGGAGCAGGGCCTTGATGCCCACCACCTGGGCATCGAAAAAGTTGAATACGCCCCGGATAAAGGGGAGGTTTTTGTAGGATTTTGGGGGATTTTTCTTTCTTGGCATCGTCTCAATGCTTAAGCCCTCTTCCCTGCGAACCACGACGGCGTCCTTGTCGGGCCCTCGCATCATGATGCCCTCGATCAGCGCCTGACCGCCGATCATGGTCTTGAATTTTTCACAGCACTGCTGCTTTGTATCTGCCATGGTTTTCTCCTTAGTGGGCCGCGGGCAGGCGCACCGTCACCAGCGTGCCGCCGCCCTCCGCGTTCTCCAGCGTCAGTGTGCCGCCGTGCATCTCCACGATCTCGTCGCAGACCGCCAGGCCGATGCCGGTGCCCCGGACGCTGGAGCTGCCCTTGTAGAATTTCTTTTTCACGAGAGGAAGCTCGTCCTCCGGGATGCCGGGGCCAAAGTCCCGAATCCGGACGATTACCTGCTCCCCGTCGTAGTGTATATCCGTCTCAATCCGCTTGCCCGCCCCGCCGTGCTTGGCGGCGTTGTCCAGAATATTCAGGAACACCTGCCGCATTCTCTGGGGATCACAGGGAATCTCCGGGATATCCTCGTCATTTTCCTTGTAGATGAGCTGAATGCCGTCCTGAGAAAGGCGGCTGCCGTACATGAACACCGTGTCCTCGTACTCACTGCGCAGGTCGGTCATCTCCACCGCCAGCGTCATGCGCCCATCCTGCATCCGGGTGAAGTCCAGCAAATCCATGACCATATCCGTCAGGCGCTTGGCCTCGCTGGAAATAATCTTCATGCCCTGCCGGGTCTCCGCGTCCATGTTTTCGTCCGCCAGAAGGGTTTCGCTCCAGCCGTTGATGACGGTCAGCGGCGTGCGCAGCTCGTGGGACAGCTGGGATATAAATTCCGACTGCATTTTCTCATTCTGGGCGATTTTATTGGACATTTCGTTAATGGTATCCGCCAGCGCGCCGATCTCATCCCGGTACTTGGTCTGAATCTGCACGCCGTAGCTTCCGGAGGCAATGCGCTGGGCCTTTTCCGTAATCTCCGCCACGGGATTCATGACAGAGCGGAGGAAGAAATTGCTGCTCACCAGCACCGCCGCCATGACCACCGTCAGCACAGCCATGCTCACCAGAGCCACCTGTAAAATCTGCGCGTCCACCTTCCGGGTGGAGGTGACGTAGCGCAGAACGCCGATGACCTCACCATTGCTGTAAATCATGGGGCTGGACACCGCCATAATCCGCTCCCCGGTACTGGGGTCCTTGCCCAGATACGGCACCGGGTAGCGGCTCTCCACTGCCGTGGCGATTTCCGGCGTGGAAGGCGCCTGCCCCGCCCACTGCCCGTAAGAGGAAGCAACCAATTGTCCGTCCCGGTTGATAAACTGCAATTCGATGCTGTCCTTATTCTCGAAGGTCTGGGCGTAGGTGATGCAGGACTGGTAATATTCGTGGTAGGCCTGATCGATATACGCGGCAAAGAAATCCGTAGTGGTCTTGGCCCGGTACTTCATATCCGACTCCATATTGGAGTAGTAATAGACCGCGAAGGAGGCCGTCACCGCCATCACGCACACCAGCCCCAGCGCCAGCACCACGCTGGCCGTGTTCATCAGCCACCGCTTGCGCAGGCCGCCCACATGGAGGATCGATTTAAAATCCAACACCGCTTACGCGCCCCACTTATAGCCAAGGCCCCAGACGGTGGTAATATAGGTGGGGTTGGCGGTATCGTCCTCGATCTTGATGCGAAGACGGCGGATGTTCACGTCCACAATCTTCAGCTCCCCGTCGTAGTCCCGGCCCCAGACCGCCGCCAGAATGTCCTCCCGGGACAGGGCCCGGCCGGGATTCAGCATGAACAGCTTCAAAATGGCATACTCCACCTGGGTCAGGCGAATCCGGTTGCCGCTCTTTTCCAGGGTGTGATTCCGGGTGTTCATGACAAAGGGGCCCTGAATAATCAGCTCCGAGCTGACATTGGTGTCTCCGCCGATGCGGCGGTACAGCGCGTCAATCCGGGCGGTCAGCTCCGCGGGAGAGAAGGGTTTGGTCACATAGTCGTCCGCGCCGGTCATCAGGCCCGTGACCTTATCCATCTCCTGGGTGCGGGCGGTGAGCATGATAATGCCCATCTGCTTGTTGGTGGCCCGGATCCGGCGGCAGACCTCAAAGCCGTCCATATCGCCGGGAACCATGATGTCCAGAATGGCGACCCCCGCGTCCGGGTTGGCGGCAATGGCATCCAGCGCTTCCTGTCCGTCCCCCGCCTCGATCACGTCGTAACCGGCGCGTCTGAGATTGATGACCACGAAGCTGCGGATATTCAATTCATCTTCCATAATCAGAACTTTTTTCATATTCTTCTCCCTCTGTTCAAGTCTCACCCGTCTGCCAGTCCTGACGAATCAGGTGGAAGCTGTCCTGCAGGCTTTTCTCAGTGATATCATATTCCGGCGCGGCAATGTCCAGCTGGGCCGCGTAGGCCACGCCCTCCGAACGGTACAGCGGGAACCTGCCGTTCTGGGATGCCAGCTCGTCCCGGTCCACGCTGGTAAATACATATAAGGTAAACAGCGGTGTCGCCATCTGGTAGGATTCATCCCAGACATAGAAGCTGTAGCAGCCGTGCTCCTGCTCCACCGTCAGGCGGCTTGCCCAGGCCCCGTCCAGCTGCAGATACCAGCCGCCGAGATAATTGTGGAAGGTGTACATCTTGTCCAGCTCCCAGCCCTCGGAATCCAGGGAGTACCAGCGCAGCAGAAATTTCTGCTCATCCTCCCGCCAGGAGCCCACCGGTTTCATGGTAATGAGTCCCGGCAGCTCCAGAATGCCGTCGGCGTCAATATCCTCCGCGTAGACGTAATAATTCAGCAGGGTGCCGATGCTGGTATCGGCCTCCGTGGAGAAGGATACATTGGTAAATTCCCCGTCCTTCACCGCGAAAATGTCCGTCACAATGGTATTGTCTCCGGAGGAGCTGGTGACAAACACCGCCGGAACATCGTCCTGAAGCTTCCCCGTCGTAATGCGGCGGATGCGGGATGGGTGCTCGGAAAGCTCCGTCTCCACCGACCGGACGATCTGACCGTCCCGGTAGCTGTAGAGCACCGCCATGCCCCGCTCGTTTTCCTCCTCGCCGGGGCGCAGAACCATCAGCTCGCTTCTGCCGCCGCTTAAATTGCAGGGCAGCATTTTGCTGTAGCCGTTCATCAGCAGCAGCTCCGCGCTGCCGTTTCGGAAGGTGAACACCGCCACGCTGCGCAGTACCTGATCGCTGACCTGAAAGCCCACAATCAGCTCTTTGCCGGGCCGGTCGTCAAAATCCACGTACTCCACCTGCTCAAAGGCCTGACCGTTGAAGCCGATGGTGTCCAGCGTCCGGCACTTGCCGCTCTCATCCTGCTGGAAAATCAGCACCTGCAGGGGCTTTTCCGTAGCGCCCTTGGCAAACACCAGATATTCGTCCAGCCCGTCGCCGTTCAGGTCCGCCATCTGCACCGTCTGCTGGTTCTCCCCGGACTGGGGCGAGGAAAAGGTCATGCCGTACATCGCCGTGTCAATGGCGGCCTGCAATTCCTTATATTCCTCCGACCGTTTGGGCAGGGCGTACATTTCCTCCACCGTGCGCATGGCACAGCCGGTCAGGAGCAGCGTGAAAAGCAGCGCGCAAAGAAGCAAAATTCGCTTTTTCACGGCATCAACTCCTCTCAATCCTGTATTGTATCATATTCCCGCAAAAAAAGGAAGCTACTTTACCACAACATTTCCTTCTCCGAGTATCTTTTTCAGCTCCGTAAGCATACTCCCCGCCAAAAGCGCCCGGGTGCCCCGGCGGTGTCCGGTGTCCGAAAAATAGAGCACCACCTTGCTGTCCCCGGGGAACATATTGAGGATGGCCCGCACTTTTGGATAGAGCTTTCCTTCCTCCCCAGGCAGGCGCAGATACAGCGTGCCCTGCCGGGGCGGCTGGGCCGGCCTTGCCGCCGGTTCGGGACTGCCCTGCTCAAAATCGGAGATGGGACGGGCCCGGTTAATGACGATTTGCGGCTCCTTGTCGTCCCGCAGGGAGAGCCTGCCGGTAATCACCACCGCCGCCCCCTCCTTGAGATAGCCGCCGAACTGGCTCAGCACATTGGAGAAGGCCAGCATTTCCATAGCCGCCGTGTCGTCCTCCACGGTAACATAGGCCATCATGGAGTTATTCCGGGTGGTTTTCATTTTCACGGTCTGGACGATGCCCGCCACGCTGACGATCTGGTCGTCCTCATACCGGCTGTCCTCGTCCATCAGGGAGCCGATGCGCACCACATGGGTGTTTTTGAGGCACTCCCGGTAGTCGTCCATGGGGTGACCGGAAATGTAGATGCCCATGGTCTCCTTTTCCAGCGCCAGCAGGTCGGCTTTCTTCATTTCGTTCAGCTTGGGAATGGGGATTTTCGCCGCGGCGTCGTCCTCCTCCAGCATGCCGAACAGCCCCAGCTGGCCCTCCAGATTCTTCTTCCGGGAAGCCGCGATGGCGTCCATCATGCTGTCGTAGACGGCAAGCAATTCGCTGCGGTGGTTGCCGAAGCAGTCCGCCGCGCCGCACTTGATGAAGTTTTCCACAGCCCGCTTGTTGAGTTCCCCCTCGCCCATGCGTTCGATGAAGTCCTCCAGAGATTTGAAGGGGCCGCCCTCCTGCCGCTTTTTCACCATGGTGCGAATCAGGCCGATTCCTACATTTTTCACCGCGCCAAGGCCGAAGCGGATGGCGCTCCCCTCCACGGTGAAGTGGTCTTCGGAATGGTTGAGGTCGGGTGGCAGGACTGCGATGCCCAGCTCCTTGCACTCGGCGATGTAGCCTGCGATTTTTGTGGCGGAGTCCAGCACCGAGGTCATGAGGGCCGCCATGTACTGCCGGGGGTAGTGGCACTTGAGGTAGGCGGTCTGGTAGGCCACGATGGCGTAACACACCGCGTGGGCCTTGTTGAAGGCGTAGTTGGCGAAGTCCACGATCTCGTCGTAGATGGACTGGGCCACCGCTTCTGGGATGCCGTGTCCAATGCAGCCGGGGATGTTCTGGGCCGGGTCGCCGTAGACGAACACCTTCCGCTCGGCTTCGATGACCTTCATTTTCTTCTTGGAAATGGCCCGGCGGATATTGTCGGCCTGACCCATGGTGTAGCCGCCAAGGCTTCGGAAAATCTCAATGACCTGCTCCTGATAGACGATGCAGCCGTAGGTGACCTTCAAAATGGGTTCCAGCATGGGGGTCTTGTAGGTCACCTTGCTGGCATCCTGCTTGTTGGCGATAAACCGGGGGATGGAATCCATGGGGCCGGGGCGGTACAGGGCCACGATAGCCGTAATATCTTCAATGGAACTGGGCTTCATGTTGATGCACACCCCGGTCATACCCGCCGATTCCAGCTGGAACACGCCCTGAGTCTTGCCCTCGGAGAGCATGGCGAAGGTGGCGGCGTCGTCGTCCGGGATGGTTTTGATGGAAAAATCCGGGTCGATTTTGCGGATTTCCTTCTCCGCGTCGTCAATCACCGTCAGATTTCGCAGGCCCAGGAAGTCCATTTTGAGAAGGCCCAGCTCCTCGATGGTGGTCATGGTGTACTGGGTGACGATGGTGTCATCGTTGCAGGACAGGGGCACATAGGTGCACACCGGGTCGGCAGTAATCACCACGCCGGCGGCATGGGTGGAGGAATTCCGGGGCATTCCCTCCAAACTCCGGGCAGTGTCGATGAGGGTCTTCACCCGCTCATCCCCATCATACAGTTCCTTCAGCTTGGGGCTGACCTCCAGCGCTTCCTTCAGGGTGATGTGCGGCGTACCCGGCACCAGCTTGGCAACGATATCGGTCTCGGCGTAGGTAAAATTCAGCGCCCGGCCCACGTCCCGGATGGCGCCCCGGGCCGCCATGGTGCCGAAGGTGGCAATCTGGGCCACATGGTCGGTGCCGTACTTGCGCATGACGTACTCGATGACCTCCGGGCGGCGTTCCTGACAGAAATCCGTGTCGAAATCCGGCATGCTCACCCGCTCGGGGTTCAGAAACCGCTCGAAAATCAGGGAGTATTTCATGGGATCCACTTCGGTGATGTGCATACAGTAGGCCGCGATGGAGCCCGCGCCGGAACCGCGCCCCGGGCCCACCGGAATTCCCTGCTCCTTGGCGTAGCGGATAAAGTCCCAGACGATGAGGTAGTAGTTTACATAACCCATGCTGCTGATGACGCCGATCTCGTATTCCAGCCGGTCGGCGTATTCTTTTGGTTCATCGGGATACCGCTCCCGGAAGCCGTTATAGCAAAGCTCCCGGAAATAGCCCTCGTTGGTATACCCTTCCGGCACCGGGAAGGCGGGCAGATGGTATTCGTGAAAGGTAAATTCCAGATTGCACCGGTCGGCGATTTTTACCGTATTTTCAAAGGCCTCGTCCAGTCCCGGGAACAGGGAGCGAAGCTCCTCCTCGCTTTTGACGTAGAATTCCTCGGTCTGGAACTTCATGCGGTTCTGGTCGTCCACGGTTTTGCCGGTCTGGATGCACAGCAGCACGTCCTGCATTTTGGCATCGGCCCTACGCAGATAATGGGCGTCGTTGGTGACCACCAGCGGCAGCCCCGTCTCCCTCGCTAGACGCTGAACGCCCTGATTGACGGGCCGCTGTTCGTCAATGCCGTGATCCTGCAATTCCAGATAAAAGTTGCCCTCACCGAAGATTTCCGCCAGTCTCAGGGCGTACTTTTTTGCCCCCTCGTAGTCCTCCTGCATAAGGTACTGGGGCACCGCGCCCGCGAGACACGCGGACAGGGCAATCAGCCCCTCGTGGTGCTGCGCAAGTAGTTCCAAATCCACCCGGGGCTTGCCGTAAAAGCCGTGGATAAAGGCCTCGGACACCAGATAGCACAGGTTTTCGTAGCCCTTCCGGTTCTCGCACAGCAGCACCAGATGGTAGGGGTCGTTGTCCAGTCCGTGAACCTTGTCCGCCATCCGGCGTCGGGCAACGTAGACCTCGCAGCCGATGATGGGCTTGACCCCGGCGGCCTTGGCGGCCTTGTAAAAATCGATACAGCCGTACATGACGCCGTGGTCGGTGATGGCGACGGCGGTCTGGCCCAGCTCCTTCACCCGGTCCATCAGGTGATCGATGCGGCAGGCCCCGTCCAGAAGGCTATACTCACTATGTAAATGCAGATGCACAAAACTCATAGTTCTGTCTCCTTGGCGCAGGCCGCCAGCTTCTTCATGCGGTTATTCATCGCGGGCTTGGTAATAGGCGGCTCCATCATCGCCGCCAGCTCGGAAAGGGACGCGGAGGGATTCTGTTCCCGGGCATACGCCGCCTGCTTTAATTTCTCCGGCAGCCCCTCTAAAATGCCCCGTTCCCGCAGGGTGCGGATGACGCCCAGCTGCTCCTGGGCCGCTTCCACCACCTTGGAGGTGTTGGCGTCGTCACAGTTGCAGCGGCGGTTGACCTTGTTGTTCAGTTCCTTTTCGAGGCGGGCCTCCATGATGCCCATGGCAGCAACCGGCGCGCCCAGACAGGTAAGGAAATCGGAAATCTGCTCGCTCTGCTTGAGGTAGAGCACCTGCGCCCCGCCCCGGGAAGCCGTCTTGGGGGCAAAGTCCATGACCTCCCGCACCAGCAGCTCTGTCTCCCGGGCAACGCTGTGGTGGGTGGTCGCCAGCTCCAGATGATAGCCCTTGCCGGGGTCGGTGACGCTGCCGCCGGCGAGAAACGCCCCCCGGAGGAAGGACACCTTGCAGCACTCCTCTTCCACCACCGGGTAGTTCACATGAAGGGCCAGGGTATCCCCCGCCGAGAAGCCGAAAGCCTCCATAATCTTCGCCAGCTTCCCTTTCTCCCGAATCAGGAACACCAGCTTGCCGGGAGCGGCAAGGCTGGGATAGCTGTCAAAGTCCAGATCGAAGGCTTTTTTGAATAGCTTTGGGAGAATGCAGGCAAATTCCCGGCTTTCGGTGATGATTTTGATGCCGTCATCCTGAAAGCTGTTGCAGAACAGCAGAATGCCGAAGCACTGGGCCAGCGCGCAGCAATGCTTATGGGGCAAAATGCGGCAGATTTCCGCCCGGGCGGCGGAGGAAAAGGAGATTGACATAAAAACACCACCTTGCTTGCAGTTGACAGTTGATAGTTGACAATTTCTCTATTTCGGATTGTTCATTATTGGCAGATTGCCATTCTTTTAATAGCCGTTCATACCATTTTCAATCATCCCAAAGGGATACCTTAACTGTCCACTGTCAACTGTTCACTGTCAACTCTTTACCAGATTCGTATCTCCGGTTCCAGCCGGATGCCGGTCTGTTCAAAGACCCGGTCGGACACGGTTTGCAGTAACTCTTTTACATCGTTTGCTGTGGCACCGCCCAGATTCACAGCGAAGCCCGCGTGCTTGTCTGAGATGCCCGCGTTTCCCACCCGGAAGCCCTTCAGCCCCGCCTGATCGATGAGGGCCGCGGCGTAGCCGCCCTTCGGGCGCTTGAAGGCTGAACCGGCGGAGGGCAGGTTCAGGGGCTGGGAGGCGGAGCGTTTGCCGATCAGCTCCTTCATCCGGGCCTTAATGGCTTCCGGTTCCGCCGGCGTCAGGGTGAATTCCGCGGCAATCACAAGATCGTCCGCGGTTTCCAGCACGCTGTGGCGGTAGGAAAATCCCATTTCGGCGTTCCTCAGCCACCGGGGATTTCCCTGCCGGTCCATGACCTCCACCCGGTCACAGACCTGACTGATTTCCCCGCCGTAGGCCCCGGCGTTCATGTAGATGCCGCCGCCGATGGTGCCCGGAATGCCGTGGGCAAATTCCAGTCCGCTTAGGCCCAAATTCGCCGCGAACACCGCCGCCCGGCTCATGGTCACGCCAGCCATCACCCGGATGCGGGTATCCGACAACGCTTCCATGCCGTCAAGGCAGTCCTTCAGGCAGATGACCAGCCCGGTGATTCCCTCGTCCGGGGCCAGCACGTTGGTTCCTGCGCCTAAAATAGCGCACTTACAGTCCAATAAAGCGGATACTTTCAACAGTTCCGCCAATTCTGTTTCGGTTTTCGGAAAGGCCATGACCTCCGCCCCGCCGCCAATGCGGAAGGAAGTGTGTTTTGCCATGGATTCGTTCATCCGCAGTTCCAAGTTTGGGAGCAAAGCGGCGATTTTCTTCTGAAATTCCGTCAATTCCGTCATAAACGCCTCCGGGTGTATAATCTAGTACAGTATAACATATTCCCGCTCATTATGCAATTATTACAACCGATAAATTGTGTTTTAGTTGACAGTGAATAGTTGACAGTTGACAGTTAAGGAGTCCCTGCGGGACGTTATAAATAGTTGTCGAATATGGCAGATTTCTTTGGAAAAACGACTCATATTTCTTGTTTGTAGTCTATTTATTTCATCCCGAAGGGATACCACAACTATCAACTGTCCACTGTCAACTATCAACTAAATTCATTCGCTGAGCTATCCCGATATGAATATTACAAAAACCACCACGGAAGGTTTTCCGTGGTGGTTTCGGTGATTGGCTTGTCAGCTGACCTCCGCTTCGGTGATGGCGCGGATCAGCTTCTTCTGCTGGGGCGTCTCAAATCGGATGACGCTGTGGATATTGCCGTCGCTGTAGATATCCACCATATCGCCCCAGCCGGTGCCTTCCATGGGGATGGTATGGCCTGTCATTTTCAGATCAACGACCATGGGCAGAATCTTCGCCGCCAGCCGGGTCACATCGGAAGGCGTCATGGTGGTGGTCACCATGGGCAGCAGGATGTCCACCCATTCGTTCAGCTCGCTCAGGGACATATAGCGAATCTTTTCCAGCAGGGAAGCCACCAGCTTGCGCTGACGCTCCGTGCGCTTGATGTCGCTGTCCGCGTCGCCCTCGGCCTTGCGCATCCGGGCGTAGGACAGGGCCTCCATGCCCTGCAGCACCTGCACCCCCGGCTCGATGGTCCGCTTGACATACAGGGTATCCTTGTTGAGGTAATTCGCCTCGGCCTCCGTCAGCTCCAGCTCCACGCCGTTGAGGTAGTCGATCATCTTGATGAAGCCGTCAAAGCTGACCTCGATGTTGTAGTCTACCTCGATGCCGAAGTTGTCCCGCAGGCAGATGTTGGTCATCTCCATGGCGCCGGCGGTGCCGCCGCCCCACTGGTAGCCCAGATTGTAGCACACGGTAAACTTGGCCCTGCCGCACTGGTGACCCTTATAGTCGGGCAGCTTCACGAAGGAGTCCCGGAGGATGGAGAATACCGTGACCTCCTTGGTATAGGTGTTGATGGACACCAGCATGGTGGTATCCGCCATATTCGCTTCCTCACCGGCACGGGCCGCCTGCCCTACCACCAGAATGTTCACGATGTCGTCAGCGGACATCTGATGGACGGTAGCCGCCACGGTTTCTTCCTCCGTGGCTCCTTCGGTCTGCTCCTCCTCGGTTTCCGCCGGGCGGGTATGTTCGTCGGTGGCTTCCGTATAGACGTAGGTGTCCTCCGGCAGGGTAACCACGTTCATCTTGCTGAACTTGTCCTGAATGAACCAGTACACCACACCTGTAGCGATCAGAATCAGCGCCAGCAGCACCGCCATGACGATCAGAAAAATCTTCATGCCCCTGCCGCTCTTATTCGCCTTATTTCCTGTATTTTTTGTATGCTTTGGCTGTTTTTGCTGTTCAAAACGTCCATGATAGCTCATGTGTAACCTCCTAATGGACCAAACTATCTTATCAATTCAGTCGTTCAGCGGCTATTGTACCATGGCACATTTCAGATTACAAGCCTTTTTTCGCCCCGATATCAGATTTGGGGGCAGATTTCCTCAGTTTTCCTCCGCTTCCGTAATGGCCCGGATCAGCTTCTTCTGCTGGGCCGATTCAAACCGCATGACACTGTGCATCATGCCGTCGCCGTAAATATCCATCATTTCGCCCCAGCCGGTTTTGCCGACGGGTATGGTTTCGCCCTTCATCGTCAGCCTGCTCACCATGGGCAGAATCTTCGCCGCCAGAACCGTCACATCGGAAGGCGTCATGGTGGTGGTCACCATGGGCAGCAGCTCGTCAATCCAGCCATTCAGCTCACTCAGAGACATATAGCGGAATTTTTCCAGCAGTGCGGCCACCAGCTTGCGCTGGCGCTCCGTGCGCTTGATGTCGGATTCTCCGTCCCCCGCCGCCTTGCGCATCCGGGCGTAGGACAGGGCCTCCATGCCCTGCAGCACCTGCACCCCCGGCTCAATGGTGCGCTGGACGTACAGGGTATCTTTATTCAGGTAGTTTGCCTCGGCCTCCGTCAGCTCCAGCTCCACGCCGTTCAGGTAGTCGATCATCTTAATGAAGCCGTCAAAGCTGACCTCGATGTTGTAGTCCACCTCAATGCCGAAGTTGTCCTTCAGGCAGATATTGGTCATTTCCATAGCCCCGGCGGTGCCGCCCTGCTGGTAACCCAGGGCGTAGCACATGGTGAACTTGTTTCTGCCGCCGTTCAGTCCCTTATAGGCAGGCAGCTGCACAAGGGAATCCCGGAGAATGGAAAACACCGTCACCTCCTCGGTGTAGGTGTTGATGGACACCAGCATGGTGCTGTCCGCCATTTTCCCCTCCTCACCGGCCCGGGACGCCTGCCCTACCACCAGAATGTTCACAATGTCATCGGCAGACATGGGCGGCCTTGTGGTTTCCACCGTTGTTGCCACTGTGGTTTCTTCCATCGGCGCCGTCTCCGTCTCCGGCGGGCGGGTATACTCGTCCGTGGCCTCCGTGTAGACGTAGGTATCCTCCGGCAGCGTAATGACATTCATTTTGCTGAATTTATCCTGAATAAACCAGTAAACCACGCCCACGCCAAGAAGGATCAGCGTCAGCAGCACCGCCATGACAATCAGAAAGATTTTCAGCCCCTTACTGCCCTTCTTTTTCCCGTTTTTTCCATTTTCAGGCTGTTTTTGTTGTTCAAAATGTCCACGATAGCGCATACGCAACCTCCTGATTTTTTCTCAGGGGCCATTGTATCACGCACGCCTGAAAACTACAAGCTTTTTCACCAAAATATGCGGTTTATCCCCGCTTTTTTCTGTCCCAGATTCCGCAGCACATCAGTCCGCCGCCGGACAGCGCCATGCCCAGCACGGACAGGTAAATGGTCAGGTCCCCTGTGCAGGGCGGCTCCTCCGTGATGGGCTGAACCACCGGTTCATAGGAAAGCACACCCTGTCCGGCGGGCACCTCCGCCAGAAATACCCGGAAGGGCCAGAAGCCATCCATCCGCTGGGTCTGCCTCACCAGATACAACCCCTCCTCCACCTGCGAAAAAACCACTCTGCCCTCCACGTCCAGCAGCTGCTCCCGCCCGCTGTCGGCAAGCTCAGAAAGCCACCGGGCCAGATTGCCGGAGCTTATGTCCTCACTGCGGACGACGCCGCCGCCGTACCGATCCAGCAGCCGGTAGCCGCCGTCGGTGGGAATTCCTACCCGGTACAAGGTTACCGCCCCGTTGGTCACCGGAAGCTCCCCGGCATCCAGCTTGACCTCCACCGAGCAGCCTGTTTCCGATGCCCCCGCCGTAATGCTCAGCGCCAGCACCGCCGCTGTCACCAGCAGCGCCATGATTCCCCGTTTCAAACGGCCTCTCCCCTTTCGTGATGATACCGCCAGTATAGCGAATCGGAGAGGACGAAAAAAAGCGGAACGCATACGCGCTCCGCTTTTAAGTTGACAGTTGATAGTGGACAGTTGATAGTTATGGTATTCGCTTAGAATGCTCCAGGCACATCCATAACTGTCAACTGCCTTATTCCACCACCGGGACGGCCTGAACCTCCATGACGGTTCTCTGATAGGCGGCGATGCCCTTTGCCAGCACGTCCATGGCCCGCTCCAGATCCTGCTGCTTGAGCACATAGGCGATGCGCACCTCGTTGATACCCTTGCCGGGGGTCTCGTAGAAGGGCGCGCCGGGGGCGAACATAACCGTGTCGCCGTTGTCGCTGAACTCCTCAAGGAGCCACTTCTGGAACTTATCCGCGTTGTCCACGGGCAGGCTCGCCATCAGGTAGAAGGCGCCCATGGGCTCCTCCACCACCACGCCGGGAATCTTCCGCAGCTTGCGGATCACCGTGTCCCGGCGCTTGCGGTACTCCTCCTTGCAAGAACGGAAGAAGGCGGAATCCACGCTGTACAGGGCCGCCGCGCCCACCTGATCCACCGTCGCCACCGCCAGACGGGACTGGCAGAACTTGAGCAGCGCCGCCTGAAGCTGCTTGTTGCGGGTGACCACGCAGCCCACCCGGGCGCCGCAGGCGGAGAACCGCTTGGAAACGGAGTCCACAATGACTAAGTTTTCGTCAATGTCCCGGAACCTCGCCATGGTGGGCACGCCGAACTTGTCGTCATAGCAGAACTCCCGGTACACCTCGTCGCAGATGAGGAACAGGTTGTGCTTCTTGGCGATGTCCGCGATCATCCGCATTTCGCTTTCGTCCAGCACCACGCCGGTGGGATTGCCGGGGTTGGTAATCAGGATAGCCCGGGTGTTGGGGGTAATCAGGCTCTCGATGCGCTCCCGGTCGGCATAGCGGTAGCCCTCCCAGGGGTTGGTGGGCAGGGCGCGGATGACGCCGCCCGCCGCGTGGACGAAGGTGGTGTAGTTGGGGTAATACGGCTCTGGAATAATGACCTCGGTGTAGGGGTCCAGAATGGACAGGCAGGTGAAGAGCAGAGCCTCACTGCCGCCGGTGGTCACGAGAATATCATTGTCCTCCAGAGAAACCCCCAGAGTGCCGTAATACTTCTTGATGGCCTCAATGAGCACGGGCCGTCCGGGGGATGCCTCGTAGGCCAGGGTCTGGTCGGCGAACTCGTGCACCGCCTCATAGAAAGCCTTGGGGGTGGGCAGGTCGGGCTGACCGATGTTCAGATGATAGATTTTCTTTCCTTCCTTTTTCGCCTTCACGGCAAGAGGATGGAACTTGCGCATGGGAGACGGCTCACAGCGGTTGGCGTTAATGGAAATCTGCATAATTACCTCCTCCGGCGGCTGCCAAATGCGCCGGATTTTTATATTCTTTCGTAATGCGGCGAAGCTCGGTTGTCAGCGCCGCAAGGCAAATCAAATTGGGAAGGGCCATCAGGCCGTTGGCAAGCTCACTTAGCTGCCAGACCGTTTCCGTGTCCAGCACCGCCCCCAGCACCACCATGGCGGTCTGGGCCGCGGCAAAGCCTTTCCAGCCGCCGAAAAGGAACTGGGTGCACCGCGCCCCATACAGGCCCCAGCCGAGGATGGTGGCTACGGCAAACAGAATAAGCGCCGCCGCGAGGAACACGGAAGCCCCCGCGCCATAGACCTGAGAAAAGGCCCGGGTCGTCAATTCCGCGCCGGTATCCACTCCGTAGGGAACCGGCACGCCGGAGACAAGAATCACCAGCGCCGTCAGGGTGCAGATGACGATGGTGTCCAAGAACACCTCCATCATGCCCATCAGCCCCTGCTCCGCCGGTTCCGCTTCGGCACAGGCGTGGGCAATAGACGCGGTGCCCATGCCGGCCTCGTTGGTAAACACCCCCCGGCGGCAGCCCACGCAAAGCGCGCGGAAGGCGGAGCCAAGCATTCCGCCGGTAACGGCCCGTGGACAGAAGGCCCCCGTCAGAATCTGACCCAGCGCAATAGGAATCCGCCGCCGGAACACCAGCAGCACCCCGACGCACAGCAGCAAGTAAGCGCCCGCCGCCAGGGGAACCAGGGTTTCCGCCGCCGCGCCGATGCGCTTCGCCCCGCCGAACAGGAGAAATCCCGCCAGCACCGCGAGGGTCAAGCCCATCAGCAGATTTCCCATCCGGCTGGGCTGCCCGCCAAAGCGGGACACCGCCGCGTTCACCCCGGTGACCACGGCATTGACCTGAGCGGTATTGCCCACCCCAAAGGCCGCGAGAATCCCGAAGACGCAGTAGGCCTTCGCCAGCGGACGAAACCGCTGTCCCAGTCCGTATGTCATGGTATACATGGGGCCGCCCGCGTAACCGTCCGGGGTCTTCACCCGGTAGCGGACTGCCAGCGCCGCCTCGGCATACTTGGTGGCCATGCCGAAAAAGGCGCAGACCCACATCCAGAAAATGGCCCCCGGCCCGCCAAGGCAGATTGCCCCCGCCACGCCCACCAGATTGCCGGTGCCGACGGTGGCCGCCAGCGCGGTGCACAGGGCCTGAAACGAGGAAACGCCCCCGTCACGCTTTCCCGCGAACATCCGCCGGAAAAACAGCCCCACCGCCCGGGGAAACAGCACCAGCTGGGGAAATCCCAGCCGGAGGGTGAGAAACAGTCCCACGCCCAGAATCAGGGCGGCGGCGGGCAGGCCCAGAATTACATCCTGTATGTACAAACGTACCTGAGTCATGGCACTCTCCTACTTTATCACTATTTTACAAATTCTGCAACCATAATTTTTCACTTCCAACAAAAAAACAGCCCCCCCCCAAGCGAAGGAAGCTGCTTTTGTGAAGGATGATTCGTTTGAAATAACAAAGGCGGAAAACGAGTTGCCAGTTGATAGTTGACAGTGAAGGAGTCCCTGCGGGACTTAATTTAAGAAGCAACTTGTCCAGACTTCGACCATAACTGTCAACTATTCACTGTCAACTGATCTTTATTCCCATGTTTCCCAAATCTCAGGACAATACCCCACGGTGGCCTGTTTGCCGTTGCGCACCACCGGGGTCTTCATCAGGGTGGGGTCGTCAAAGACCTTGTCCTCCTTGGCGGTTTTGTCCTCCATGTACTTCATGAGGGTCACTTCCGGGGACTTGCTGTCCCAGTCGATGAGGTTGTCGATGCCCCCCACTGCCCGGAGCACGCTGTCAAATTCCCTGCCGGACATTCCGTACCTTTTCAGGTCGATGGACTGGAAGGGAATCCGCCGTTCTTTGAAGTATCGCTCCGCTTTTTTCGTATCAAAGCACTTGTTTTTTCCAAAAATCTGAATATTCAATAGATTACCTCCTCAAGACACAACCCCTGGGCCGGGGCAAGAAAGCCCGCCTGCTCCCGCTTTGCGCCGAACAGGGCCGGGATGGAATCCGCTTCCCGCTCTCCCCTGCCCACCTCTACCAGCGTGCCCGTCAGAATCCGTGCCATATTGTATAGGAAGCCGTTGCCGGTGTACCGAATCTGTATTTCCTCACCTCGGCGGGAAATGCCGATGGCGTACAGCTCCCGGACGGTGGACTTTTTCATCTTGGCGTTGCCGCAGAAGGCGGAAAAATCGTGCCGCCCCAGAAGCAAATCCGCCGCCTGTTTCATGGCTTCCACATCCAGCTGCTCTGGCATCACCGCCACGAACCGCCGCGCAAAGACGCAGGGTGCCTCGCTGTTCCAAATCCGGTAGCAATAGGTTTTCTCTCTGGCGTTCAGCCGGGCGTGAAACCGGGGCGATACTTCTTTACAGGAATATATGCCGATGTCCTCCGGCAAATACCGCCGCAGATTCGCCAAAATCTCCGCCGACGGCAGCTCGCTTTCGCAGTGGAAATTCGCCACCTGTCCCCGGGCGTGCACGCCGGCATCGGTGCGTCCGCTGCCGGAAACCTCAATGGGCTCCCCCAGAATCCGGCTCAGCGCCGTTTCCAGCTTACCCTGAATGGTGTCCTCCCTGCCCGGCAGCCGCTGCCAGCCCCGGTACCGGGTGCCGTCATAGCAAATGTCAAGCCGCAGATTCCGCATAGTCTTTCAATTCCTCTCTGGCCTCCCGCTCGCTGTCCGCAGAGAACAGGAAATTGCCCTGTCTGTCGTATACCTGTATATGTCCCTGAACATTACGAAGCTGATACATAGCCATCAACCTTTCTTTTTGGTTTCTGGCTGTAGTATACTGCTGTATAAGTCCAATAAAACGGACTTTTAAGAAGTTTGGCGTTTGAAGTGTGAAGTGTGGAGTAAAAGGGTTCCCCTGCCTTTCCCCGCCCCTACGGCGAGATTGGGAAAAATTCCAATTGTCCCGAAGGGACTCCTTAACTGTCAACTGTCAACTATCAACTTTCAACTGAAAAAACGTCTGGACAGCGCTGTCTTTCCGTGCTAGAATACCGGGCAGTAAGAAAGGAGGCGCGTCCGATGCCGTCTCAGGCCGCCAACCAAATCACCGAAGGGGTGATCTGGAAACAGCTGTTACGATTTTTCTTCCCGATTCTGCTGGGAACCTTCTTCCAGCAGCTTTACAATACCGTGGATACCGTCATTGTGGGCCGGTTCGTGGGTACCCAGGCCCTTGCCGCCGTGGGCTCCACCGCCGCGCTGGTGAATCTGCTGAACGGCTTCTTCATCGGCCTCAGCTCCGGCGCAACGGTGCTGCTGTCCCAGTTCTACGGGGCCGGCGACCACCGGAGAACCCAGGATTCCCTGCATACCGGCATGACGCTCTCCCTGATTCTGGGCCTCATCATCACTGTCCTTGGCGTGTTCGCCGCGCCCCGGCTTCTGGTCGTCATGGGCACCCCGGACACCTGCCTGGCCGATGCCCAGACCTACATCCGGCTGTACTTTGCCGGAGCGCTGGCCTCCATGGTGTACAACATGGGCTCCGGCATCTTAAGGGCCATGGGAGATTCCCGGCGGCCCCTGATCTTCCTTGCCATTGCCTGTATTGTGAATATTTTCATGGATTTGCTGTGCGTGGTGATTCTGGGCATGGGCGTTGCCGGGGCGGCGATTGCAACCGTAACTTCCCAGTTCATCAGCGCGGTGCTGGTGGTGCGGGTGCTGCTGCGGCTTCCCAAAACGCTGCGGCTGGAGCCGAAAAAGCTCCGTCTGGAAGGGATTCTTCTGAAGCGGATTCTGTACATCGGCGTGCCCGCGGGGCTGCAATTCGTCACCTTTGACCTTGCCAATGTACTGATTCAGTCCGGCATCAATTCCTTCGGCGACGTGACCATCGCCGCCTGGACGGCCTATGTAAAGACCGATGCCCTGACCTGGCAGATTTCCGGCGCCTTCGGCGTATCCATCACCACCTTCGTGGGGCAGAACTTCGGTGCGCAGAAATACGGGCGCATCCGGCAGAGCGTCCGGGTGTGCCTTGGCATGAGCGTGGCGCTGGTGGGCTGCTTAAGCACACTGGTCATGACCTTCCGAACCCTGATTCTCGGTATCTACACCACCGACCCGGAGGTCATCCGGGCGGGAGCGTATATCATGGCTCTGATTGTCCCCTTCAACGCGGTGTTCATGCCTGTGGAGGTTTTCGGCGGGGCCATGCGGGGCACGGGCTACAGCGTCGTGCCCACCGTGATTACCTGCACCTGCGTGTGCATTTTCCGGGTAATCTGGATTTTCACCGTGGTCAGCAGGTTCCACCGGGTGGAGCTTCTCGCCGCCGCCTATCCCATCAGCTGGATGCTCTGCGCCGCTGTGTTCCTCGTTACCTATTTAAGAGGAAACTGGCTGAAAAAGCGCATTGCCCAGATTGGGTTGGAGCCGGAAAGGAAGTAAGGGCGGAGTGTGGAGAGTGGAGTGTGGAGAGTGGAGTGTGAAGTGTGAAGTGTGGAGTGTGGAGTGTTTACTCTTAACTCCTCACTCTCCACTCTTAACTCTCCACACTCTTCATAATCCACTGCGCCACGTCCTCGTAGATTTCTTCCTTATTGATCTCGTTGAGAATCTCATGGCGGCACAGGGGGTAAATCCGGGTGGTGACGTTGGTCATCCCCGCTTTTTGGAAAGCTTCGGCGGCTTTGCGCACGCCCTTGCCGTAATTGCCTACGGGGTCGTCTCCGCCGGCAATGAAGAATACCGGCAGTTCCTTGTTCATGGCGGCAAGGTTTTCGGGCTTTTCAATGTAAGCGATGCCCTTCATCAGCTCCCGCAGCAGCCCTGCCGAGGCGGTGAAGCCGCACATGGGGTTGGCGATGTAGGCGTCCACCTGTTTTGCGTCCCGGGTCAGCCAGTCGAACTGGGTCCGGGGATGCTCCACCCGGCTGTTGTAGCTGCCGAATACCAGCTTCTGCAAAAGAGCGCTGGGCTTGTCCTCCCCGCTTTTCTTACAGACCTGATTGATGAGGGCGATGACCGGGGGCAGAAGGGCCGGGGGCTGCCAGCCGGTGCCGCAGATCACCGCCGCGGAAATGCCGCTGTCCGGGTATTTGCACAGAATCGTCCGGGCCATGAAGGAGCCCATGGAGTGCCCGAACAGAATGTAGGGGATGTCCGGGTAAGCCGCCCGGGTCCCCCTGAGCAGAACCATGGTGTCCTCCACGGCGGCAAACCAGCCCCCGCTAAAGTATCCCCGAACGCCCTCGCCGTTTACGGACTGGCCGTGGCCCATGTGGTCTTCCGCCACCACCGCAATGCCCTGTTTGTTCAGAAAATTCGCGAAATCATCGTATCGCTCGATGAATTCCGCAATGCCGTGGACGATTTGCACCACGGCTTTTGTTTCGCCTTCGGGAATCCAGCGGCAGCCGTGGATTTTCCCCGCGCCTTTGGAATCATACCAGAAGTCTTCCCGCATTCAGTCCACCACCTCGTAGTCCGCGTCGGTGATGGCTTTTTTTACAGCGGCAATGTCGGCGTTTCCGGTGATTGTGACGGTCTTCGCCGCCAGGTCAACCAAAGCGTCTTCCACGCCGGGGACTTCTTTGCAGACCTTCTCCACCCGGGCCTTACAGTGGTTACACATCATGCCGTTGACAGTAATTACAGTTTCCATTTTTGGTTCCTCCTTGATGATCGCCGGAGCTTCCGGCGTTTTTTTCCTGAAATAACGAAGTCTGAGGGCGTTGGTCACCACGAACACGCTGCTCAGGCTCATGGCGGCGGCGCCCAGCATGGGCGACAGCGTGATGCCGAAGGGCAGGTACAGAACCCCCGCCGCAATGGGAATCCCCAGCGTATTATAGAAGAACGCCCAGAACAGATTCTGCCGGATGTTGCGGATGGTGGCCCGGCTCAGGGCGATGGCGTCGCTGACCGCCCCGAGGGAATCCCCCATGAGGACGATGTCCGCCGACTCCATGGCGATGTCCGTGCCCGCGCCGATGGCCATGCCCACGTCGGCGGTGACCAGCGCGGGG